>Ga0208315_1000402_pt1 | contig 33196 bp, 27 predicted proteins | sample MalvireepMed_215_FD_184239 | JGI IMG/M metagenome (GOLD analysis project Ga0208315, IMG submission 184239) | Marine viral communities from the Global Malaspina Expedition - Malaspina viral metaG DeepMed_215 (SPAdes) (version 2) | ecosystem: Environmental > Aquatic > Marine > Oceanic | place...
GTATGGTAACTATTCGTTTGCAACGTGGTGGCGCTAAAAAACGCCCTTTCTATCAAATTGTGGTTGCGGATAGCCGTTTCTCGCGTGACGGTCGCTTCATCGAGAAAGTAGGTTTCTTTAACCCAATTGCTTCAGGTCAAGAAGAAAAACTTCGTTTAGATTTACCACGTGTTGAACACTGGTTAGGTCAAGGCGCAGGTCTTTCAGATCGTGTAGCTAAATTAGTTAAAGACGCTCGTAAAGCGGCTTAATAGGCGTAAGTGTAACCATGAGTCAAGAGAACACCTCATCAATAATTGTCGTAGGAAAGCTCGGCGCCCCATATGGTATAAAGGGCTGGCTTAAGGTGCATTCATTTACTGATGATCCCCAAGGGATCTTCGATTTCAGCCCGTGGTTGATAGGGCAGCAAGGTAAATGGCAATCCTTAGAAGTGGTCGACTGGCGTCGCCACAACAAAGGCTTTATCGCTAAGTTTGCGCAAGTAAATGACAGAGACCAAGCAATGGCTTATACCAATGTAGAAATTTCTGTTGATTCAGCGCAGCTACCAGAATTACCGCAAGGTGAATTCTATTGGCGAGATCTCATCGGCATGTCGGTTGTAACTGATAAAGGTTATAACTTAGGCATTGTTGATGACCTTATGGAGACAGGCTCAAATGATGTACTAGTTGTGAAAGCAAACAGTAAAGATGCATTTGGTCAAGCAGAACGTTTAATTCCTTTTTTAACTGATTCAGTTATTCAAGAAGTTAAATATGATGCGAAAGAAATTACTGTAGATTGGGATCCAAGCTTTTAATGAGTCAAACAAGTTCGTTGTGGGTAGGGGTTATCAGCCTTTTCCCGGATATGTTTGATGCAATTACAACGCAAGGTGTAACCGGTCGTGCTGTTAAAAATGGCTTAATCGATTTTAACTGCTGGAATCCACGAGACTATGCAACTGATAAGCATAGAACCGTAGATGATCGTCCTTACGGGGGCGGGCCAGGCATGTTAATGATGGTTGAACCATTAAAACAAGCCATTCTTGCTGCCAAACAGGCTGCAGGTGATTGTGCAAAAGTAATTTATATGTCGCCACAAGGGCGCAAATTAGATCAGCAAGGGGCTAGCGAACTCGCAAACTCTGAAAAACTGATTTTAATTGCCGGTCGCTATGAAGGTATAGATGAGAGAATAATAGAATCGTACGTTGACGAAGAATGGTCAATTGGTGATTTTATTTTGAGTGGGGGTGAACTACCTGCCATGACATTAATTGACGCAGTAGCGCGATTAGTGCCAGGGGTTTTAGGACACAACCAGTCAGCAGAGCAAGATTCATTTTCGGATGGCTTGCTAGATTGTCCTCACTATACACGGCCAGAAACATTGGACGACAAACAGGTGCCTGCTGTATTACTCAGCGGAAACCACCAAGAGATAGCAAAATGGCGGCTTATGCAGTCATTAGGTAGAACTTGGCTTCGCCGTCCTGACTTGTTGCATAACCTAGCTCTGACTGAGGAGCAAGCGGTATTACTCGCGAAATTTCAGCAAGAGTACCAAAAAGCTTGTGGCTAGAAGACAGTTACACCTAGGAAAGTGAGAAACATAATGGCAAAAGTAAACCAAAATATTATTAAAGCGCTTGAAGAAGAGCAGCTTAAAACAGACGTACCTGCATTCGGCGCTGGTGATACAGTAGTTGTACAGGTAAAAGTAAAAGAAGGTGCTAAAGAGCGTCTACAGGCCTTTGAAGGTGTTGTAATCGCTAAGCGTAATCGTGGTCTTCACTCAGCATTCACAGTTCGTAAAATCTCGAACGGTGAAGGTGTTGAGCGTGTATTCCAAACGCACAGCCCTCTTATTGATAGCGTAACAGTTAAGCGTCGCGGTGCGGTTCGTCGTGCTAAGCTTTACTATCTACGTGAGCGTTCTGGTAAATCTGCACGTATTAGAGAAAAACTTAACTAATACGCGCTGTTTATCAACGCAAAAAAACGGGTTGCAACCTTTGGGTTGCAACCCGTTTTGGTTTTAATACTATTGCGGTTTTTATATCGCTACATTCAAAAACCAATACACACCTTAACCTGCATGCGTTAAAGTGTGGTTCACTTCAAATCACAATATCTTCTCACTTCTTGCAAAAATGATGTACAAAAATGAATGATAAAACGATAGTTACACACAACGGCAATTTTCACGCAGATGATGTTTTTAGTATCGCTGCACTTAAAATTATTTTCCCTTCTTTTACCCTGATCCGCACACGCGATAATTCGATTATTAATGACGCCGATGTGGTTATTGATGTTGGTGGTCAATATGACCCACAAACTGACCGATTTGATCACCATCAGCGTGGCGGTGCTGGTGCTCGTGAAAATGGTATTCCTTTTTCGTCATTTGGCTTGGTGTGGAAGAAATATGGCTTAGCAATATGTGATGATAACCAAGATGTGGCGAATGCGGTGGATGCAGGGCTTGTATCAACTGTTGATGCCATTGATTGTGGTCATGTTGAAGGGGTTGCTACAGGCATTAGCTTAAGCCAAACAATTTCTATGTTTAACCCAACATGGGAAGAGGAAAGTGATTTTGATGCTGCTTTTGATCAAGCGGTTGAATTTGCACACACTTTACTGATTCGTTTTGTAGCTTCTGCCCGAGGTGGTTTAAATGCTAAAAAGATTGTTGCTCAAGCAATAAAACAAGCTGATGATCCTCGATTAATCGTATTAGAGCGCTATACTCCGTGGAAAAAAACCGTACATAGTTTATCTGATGAGGCATTATTTGTCGTTTACCCATCTCATTCAGGCAAGTGGATAGTGCAAACGGTGCCTGCAGAATTAGGCTCTTTTGAAGACAGAAAGTCATTACCTGCACCATGGGCAGGATTATCGGATGATGAATTTCAAGCGGTAACCGGTATCGATGATGCTATGTTTTGCCATAATGGCCTATTTATCGCTGGCGCAGAATCATTCGACAGTGTTATGTCGCTTGCGGCTATGGCATTAGAATACTAATAGTTCTCCTTAACCGCTCGCCGGTTACTTAATAGAAGTGGCTTGAGCCACTTTTTAAGATTCTCTACTTAATGACCCTACGTAAATTCAATGTAGTTAGCGCTGAAATAGCTGCTTGAGATAGATTTATTATCTAGCGTTTAGGTTACTTACTACCGTTTCCACCTTGGTTTTAGTTGAACAACTGATAGTGATCTTTTCAATAATTTGCCTTTTAACCCCTAACGTATCCTGTTAGTATTTATCGTATTGATTAGTTTACTTTTTTGTAAGATTTAATTTACGATTTTGCTTTTTTGGATGGAATGAGAACGTGGCAGAGATAAGTGATTTAGTGCAGCTAAGAACAAGTATAGATGAATGCGACGCGCAACTGGTTGCCTTACTTGCAAAGCGCAATGGTATTACTCAACAAATTGGCGCAATAAAACAACAAACTGGTGCGCCACTACATGCACCCGATAGAGAAGCTGATTTATTAGCTGCACGACGTCAAGAGGCTATTAATCAAGGTGTAAATCCTGATTTAGTCGAAGACATTCTCAGACGCATGATGCGTGAAGCTTATCAAAATCAACAAGCCAAATTAGCCTGTGCCGACCCACAATTATCGCCAATTGTTATTGTTGGTGGTGAAGGGGCAATGGGGCAGTTATTTGCAAAACAATTTCAGCGCTCGGGTTACGAAGTCAAAATTTTAGATAAGGCGCAGCGATCACAGACTGCGGATATTCTAAAAGGTGCAAAACTGGTGATGATCAGTGTACCAATAAATGCTCTTGAAACAGTTGTTAACGCGTTACCTAAACTCGATGATGATTGTTTGCTGGTTGATATTACATCGGTTAAACAAGCGCCGTTAAATGTGCTCAAAAAAGTTCACAATGGCGCTGTTGTTGGCTTACACCCCATGTTTGGTCCTGATATTTCCCATTGGGTGAAACAAACCGTGGTGGTATGTGAAGGGCGTAATCCTGAAATGGCACAAGGGTTATTAAAACAGCTACAAATATGGGGTTGTCAGTTGGTTGAACTTGATGCTAAAAAACACGATGAAGCGATGCAAATTATTCAGGTGATGCGCCATTTAACCACCTTTGTGTATGGTCAGTTTTTAGCAAAACAGGGGCACACACTCGCCGAGCTAAGAAGTTGTTCATCACCTATATATCAGTTAGAGCTAATGATGGTTGGCCGTTTATTTGCACAATCGCCAGAGCTATACACCGATATTATGTTAGCGCAATTTGATAATGTCGAAAGCTTATTGGCGCAGTATCAGTCTTTGTTTTCGCAAACGCTTGAAAAGCTAAAAGCTGGGGATAAGCCCGCATTAATTGATGCATTTGCTGATGCAAAGTCTTATTTCTCGGATTCAACGGCGCACTTTTTAACCCAAAGCCGTAGTTTATTAAATAAAGCGAACGACGCTAAGGTTCTAGATTAATAATAAATGAAGGCTGGAGGTTTATGTCCAGCCTTGCAAAGTTTCATACTTAGCACTGATTAAATACTACAAATTCATTAACTAGCTTATAAATATTTATATGACGCTCTGTTCCATCGGGTTTTTTGATTATTATTGTATTTACTAATTTTGCGGTGACGCCATTATCAAATCGCGTTGGTGCACAGCCAAAACCACTATTATACTTTGAATTAGCCATAGATTTTGCTTCACCATATGAGGTGGCTTTATTGGTGTTACCTTCTATAAATTGTAAAAAAGTTAGCCCTTTAGATGTACGCGATGCGTCTTTATTTAATTTAATTTCTATCGCCCCTTCTTTGAACTCGACATTAATAGCTAATTTAGAACCGTCATCGTAATACAAAATAACAATAAACTGATTCAACTTTTGTAAATCAGAATAATCAATGCTGCCAACAGTCACAACATTTATTAACCCTTGGGCTTTTTGTAAAGCTGAAATAAAGGAATTAAATACCGCATTATCTTGAACTGATAAATCAATATCTTTGTTTAAATCACCCATGCAATTAACGTCATTGTTAAGGTAGTTGAGTGCTGTTTTGCAAGATAGTAATGAACTTGTCAGTATATCAGTGGTTACTCCTGAGGCATCAGTTGCATAACTTCCTTGCACAATAAGTGTTAATTGTTTTGCTAGTTTCTGTTTAGAGTTTACTGCTAAGAATAATTCATTGGTGAACTGTTTTTCTTGTGGGGTAGGAGCAATCTCAGAAATGATTTTTCGGCCCTGTTGTAAGGTGCTGCGGCCAAGAGAATCGAGTAACGTTGGGGTAATAGTTACTTGTATTTTTTTTGTTTGGTTATTATCAATATCATAAATAGTATGAAGTTCACGAAAGTCATTGTATGGATAACCTTCACCAATACATAAAGCTTCGCCATTGTCGCAAGCATGGTAAATAGGAATACCAGTTTTATTATTGATATAGTCGTGAATATTTTCAGGGCAAGCCTTAACTTTACCACCAATATATGAAGAACAAATAAGTCCATCAGATTTCCCTGTTGGCATAGGAGCGGCAGGCGTAAGCAGGGGAGTAAGTAGTAAAAGAAGAGCTATAAATTTTGTTTGCATTGTTTTATTTCCTTATAATAGATCTCAACTTAACTTAACTTAAAGTACAAATTTCGACCGCTTGGCATAGTTAATATCTGAGTGTGAATCCATTTACACTCAGACGTAATACTTAACTATCTACACTTACAGCTTGTAAAGACTCGCTTTGATAACAACCTAATACGCGCACATATTGGGTATGCTCTTTAAGCTCTTCTAACGCATGTTTCACTTGGCTATCAGCAAGGTTCGCTTCTAAATCTACATAGAATACTTCTTCCCATGGATTTCCTGGTACAGGGCGAGACTCTAATTTTACTAGATTTATATTATGCTGTTTAAAAATCATCAGCGCATCGGCGAGTGAGCCTGCTTGTTGCTTAGTTGCCATAATTAAACTGGTTTTAGTGGGGATTTGTTTAGATACATGTAGCGGTTTACGTGCAACCACAATGAAGCGACTATGGTTTTCTTTTTGATTAGCAAGATTCGCCTTGATCACTTCAAGCCCTACATTTTTACCTGCTTGTGCAGAGCCAATAGCCGCACTGTTAGGTGTTTCAAGTGCTGATTTTAATGCACTCGATGTTGAATCGCAGGTTTCATGCTGAAGTTCGCCAAGGCCCTGTAAAAAGCGGCTACACTGGGCAAAGGGTTGCGGATGCGCAAAGACTTTAGTTAATTGGTTCAGCTCAGTTCCTGGTGCTGCTAATAAGCAATGCTCAACGCTATGAGTAACTTCACCTACAATAGAGACTTGTGCATGCTGCAGCAAATCAAATACTTCATTAATACTACCTGAGCTAGTGTTTTCGATAGGCAGTAAGCCAAAGTCGGCTTGACCATTTTCTACTTTACCGGTGATCTCATCAAAAGAACTACAGCCAATTTCAATTAATTTGCCTGGTCGGCGACTAAAGTACTTATGACACGCAAGTTGACTGTAAGATCCTTGTCCGCCTAAATAGGTTACGCGATGGGTTTCGCTCAGTGCATCGGGGTTTAAATTCTTTTGAAGCATGGCTTGTTGATGCAATACAGAATCTTCCAATATGGTTTGAAAAACATTATTTACATAGTAGGCATCTAAACCAAGAGATTTACCATAACCGATTAATTTTTCGAGTAATGCTAATTCACGTGCTTCATCACGAATTGGTTTATTATTCGCTATCTTATATTCAACAACACCATGGCTAATACGGCGTCGCTTCGCTAATAACACAAGTAGGTCAGAATCGATTTCATTTATATCGTGCCTAAGCGTGTCTAAAACATCATTGCTCATTTGGTTTTCCTCATTCCAAAAACGTCACTGTATTTAACAGCGTAAACAAAAAAGCCTCCCAGTTGGGAGGCTTTACTATTCGATTGATTTTATCTCACAAACAGGGAAGCCTCTTCTATATAAAGAAGCTAAAAAAAGATAAGAAAGTAAGTGAGTATTTTATATTCATGCTCTTAATGTATGAAGAGTAACCTCTAATGTCAACAAGCACTTACCTGATGTGGCTTTTTTACCTAATATGTGTACAAAAGGTGTTGTTTTTTAAACGTTTATAAATAATTTATAATTCTGATTTAAGTTCTGGTATATTTCTACTACTCGCAAAAATAATAATTATAAATAAGGTTGGCCTTTTGTGTATCGACGCCCTCCATCTCGATTCGGAATAAACTCACTCAGTGTCAAGTTATCACTGTTGATCTCTGGCATTTGTTTAGTTGCAGGTATTTGTGCGGCTGCATTAATGCTCAAATCAGAAGAGAAACAGCTTGTATTTGAAGAGCATGAGGTATTAAAGCAATCAAATGAATTATTAATAAACCAGTTTAATAATTTGATAGCGACCAAAGTTAAAATAGCTGAGCAAGCTAATATTGTTGTTAGCGAGCAGTTATTTGAGGGGCAATTATCATTTAAGAATAACAATGCCCCGACTATGCAAGTCACCAATGATGGTTCTGTGCGCAGCGCATCTGCCGATGGCTTATCTGCGGCGTTCATTCCCGAAAATGCTTATTCTCCTTTTTATAAACAGTTAATTGCAGATTCTGAATCACTTTGGAAAGTGATTTCCCCCACGTTAATTCAAGATTTTTATAATTTTTACCTGATCACCAAAGATAATTTTATCCGTGTTGCGCCACCAAATTGGGCACTCAATGTCCCCGGAGATTACACCTTTAATCAAAGCAAAAGTTTTAATTACGCAAAATCGTTAACAAACCCACAACGCGAGCCGCTGTGGTCACGAGTGTATTACGATGGCGTTTGGAATAAGTGGGTCGTTAGTTTAATTGTACCTATTTATAAAAATGATGAGTTTTTAGGAGTTACGGGTAGTGATATTTCTCTCGACTCTCTCATATCGCAATTGCCCGTTGGCGGAAAAGAAAAACAGTTAGTGGTGTTCGATAAGCAAGGGCAGCTATTGGCGCACCCTAATTTAGGAGCCGATAGTTATACCCAATACGGAGAGGCGGGTAAAAAGTTGCTATCTGGCGATTTTATTTCTCCTGAGCTAAAGCGAGTTATTGATAATGCAAGGCAAATACAATTGCCGGAATATGCCGACTCGTTTTCATTAAATGGTGAAGACTACATTATAAATATCCATAAAGTTGAAGGTGTAAACTGGTACGTGGGCGTATATAAAAAGCGCTCTTCTACACTATCGGCACTGAAAGACTTAAAACTGAAGTTTTTTGGCTTGTTTATTCTGTATGCCATTTTAGTTGCTTTGTTATTACACCAAGCACTTTATCAACTAGTTTTAAGACGCCTGCATTCATTGGTTTATGCGGTTACTAACTTTGGTAAAGGGCAGTTAGAAATTGATTTTCCAAAAGAAAATAAAGATGAAATCGGTACGCTTAATGGTTCATTCAAAGATATGACCATTGAAATCCGCAAACTCATCGATGGCTTAAACCAGCGCATAATAGAAAAAGAAATTGCAGAAAAGGCTGCAATTCGCTTGTCTAAAGCGGTTGCCTTCTCGGGCACAGGTGTGGTGATCACCGATGAAAACTTTGTGATTGAATATGTTAATCCAAAAATGCTGGAAATGACCGACTTTGCAGAAAGTGATTTCCTGCGCCAGCCACTTCTGACTATTATTGCTAATGAAATGACCATGTTGGTAGAGGACATTGACATTGATTTGCGCAACCGTAATTACTGGCGAGGGGATACCCTTATTGAAGCGCAAAACAAGCCACCCATATGGGTATCGCTGAGTGTGTCACCTATTCGTGAAGATGGTGGAAAAATCACCAGTTACGTTGCTTCAGCGCAAGATATTTCATTTGTAAAAGAAAGCCAACGCAAAATGGAACAGCTCGCTTACTTCGATACATTAACCGGGCTTGCTAATCGTACATTCTTTAGAATGCAGCTTAGAAAGTCGATGGCGCTTGCTGAAAGAGGGCGTTACTCGTTTGCTTTATTTTACTTTGATTTGGATGAATTTAAGCGTATTAACGATACTTTAGGTCACGATGCAGGCGATCAACTATTGGTTGAAGTGGCAACGCGCTTAAAGCAGCGCTTACGAGCAGAAGATACTATAGCTCGTTTAGGCGGTGATGAGTTTGCGGTATTACTCAGTGGTATTGAGCATCAAAAAGAAGCATCGGAAGTCGCTGACACCATTCAAAAAACGTTAAATCAGCCAATAAAATTAGGTAGTAACGAAGTGATTGTTACTGCCAGTATTGGTATTACCTTGGCGCCATTTGATAGCCTAGAAGAAGATCAGTTATTAAAACATGCCGATTTAGCCATGTATGAAGCAAAAGCGAAAGGGCGTAATACGTTCCACTTTTACAGCCAAGATCTAAATGCAGCCGCCAATGAGCGATTATTCCTCGAAAATGAGTTGCGCCATGCAATTAAAGAAAAACAACTCACACTGCATTATCAGCCACAAGTTGATTGTCGCGATAATAGTGTAGTAGGGTATGAAGCATTGCTTCGCTGGTTCCATCCTACGCAGGGATTCATTCCACCCACCAAATTTATTCCTATTGCTGAGGCAACGGGTTTAATTGTGGAACTAGGTAAGTGGGTGTTACAACAAGCATGTGAGTTTACTAAACGACTAGAGCAACAAGGTAGAGCGAGCAACATGTCGATAAACCTGTCAGCAAGGCAGTTTAAAGACGCAAGCTTAGTACCTATGCTGAAAAAAATAATCATAGAGACGCAAATTAAAGCTAAAAGCCTGCACCTTGAGCTGACTGAGAGCATGCTAATGGGTAATGTTGAGGCGGCTATTGATCAGTTACATCAATTGAAAAAGCTGGGTATTTCAATTTCTATTGACGATTTTGGTACGGGCTATTCTTCGTTGAGTTACCTTAAACGTTTTCCTGTCGATATTCTTAAAATTGACCGCTCGTTTGTTAAAGGTATCCCTGAAGATGATAATGATATGGAGATCACCGCTGCGATTATTGCGATGGCACAAAAGCTCAAGCTTGATGTGGTTGCTGAAGGGGTTGAAACAATAGAGCAAGTTGAATTTTTACAAAATAATAATTGTTTTATTGTGCAAGGCTATTACTTTAGTAAGCCCGTAGCCGAAGCCGATATCCCTGTGTTGTTTGATCAATTAGCTGCGTTAAAAGTCCCTGAATAGAACAAAAATTGCGGGTTAACCACCCGCAATTTTTACCTTAAACTTTAATCCTTCTAAAATCGCCTTTAACTTATCGCGATCATCACCTTGTACTTCAATAACTCCTTCTTTTACTGCGCCACCTTGGCCCATCTTACTTTTTATTGTTTTTGCTAACTTTTTTAAATCGTGCTGTTGGGGATCTAATCCTACAACTAGCATTACGCCTTTACCTTTTCGACCTTTGGTTTGACGCTCTATGCGAATAGACCCGTCTTTAAATAGTTTTACATCCAGTTCTTTTTCTGGCTTTGGCTGGTCAATTCGCCCTGTTGCTGTTGAATACACTAAGTGATTATCACTCATAATTAACCTATCTAAGATTGAATCTAATATTGGGCTAAATAATAACAAATTTGTGACGCAAAGGCGTAATTTTTGCGCCTAAGCTGAACACCTTTTAATCCCGCAAAGATAAACATCCTCTGTTTAAGTACCGCAATAGTGCTTATGAATAAAAGTGCTTAAGGATTTTAAAAAGCGCTTTAAATTGGCTAGCGCTATAAAAATATCCATGCTACTATTTCGGCATTATAGATGTATGGATGGCCAAATGATAAATTCTTATTTAGAGCAAGCTCAGCTTAATGTAGAGCAACAGTTAATTAACGCTGAGCTAGAAAAGCTTGAGCAGTACTTAAATAGCAATGCTGCACCGGCCGTGCGTTGGCAGTATCAAATTCCAGAACTCGGTGAAGGTGGCGCATGTAGTTTATTCGGCTACTTGCAAGATGAGCCGTTTAATTTAAACGATTACGTTAGCCAAAATACGCAAACAACGGCAAAGTTAGCGCAACTTCAGTTGATTGTTGACTATGTAATCGAAAACACCCAGTTAGATTGGTATGGCATCTATCAAAATACGGCCACCCCTGAAGGCGATCAGTTATTAAAACTCGCTTATTTTGGTGCACCGAGTCGCCCTTTATTTCCGCTCACCGCTGAATTTGCAACCGGCAGTAATAATGTGCAAGTGGCACTCAGTGGTAAAGGACGTGTCATTAATAATGTTGAGCAATATTTAGCCGCGGGTGGTGAGTATTACACCTGCGATCCGAAAGTAAAAGCAGAAGCCTGTTTACCACTATTTAATGCGCAAAAGCAGTGCATTGGCATTGTCGATGGCGAAGCCTTTAGCACGGATTTTTTTGATAATGCGACACTCGCATTATTAATTGCATGCTGTATTAAAATTCCTCACTTTTTAGTGTAAATAACACTGGTCAATCGAGTGAGTTTTTATGTTAAGCTTAGCGCAACAGCTAACCCCTAAATAACGAAGAGATAGTCAATGTTCTCAGTATTAAAACCATTACCAACAGACCCTATTCTTGGCCTTATGGCGGCCTATAAGCAAGATCCTAACCCTAATAAGATTGACTTAGGGGTTGGTGTATATAAAGACGAGCAGGGGAATACCCCAGTATTAAAGTCAGTAAAAAAAGCAGAAGCGTTTCGTTTAGAAAATGAAATGAGCAAATCTTACATTGGTCTTGCTGGTAACTTAGATTACTGTCAACAAATGGAAAATCTTCTTCTTGGTGAGCACCCAGCATTATTAGCTAATCGCGTACGCACAGCACAAGCACCTGGTGGTACAGGCGCACTTCGTGTTGCAGCAGAATTTATTGTACGTTGTAACCCAGGCGCAACTGTATGGGTTACTAACCCAACGTGGGCTAACCACATTAGCTTATTTGAAGCTGCAGGCTTAACTGTTAAAGAATACCCATACTACGACTACGAAAACAAAGATTTATTGTTTGATGAAATGGTTGAAACATTAACACAGGTGCCTAAGGGCGATGTTGTGTTATTACATGCATGTTGTCACAACCCAAGTGGTATGGATTTAAACGAAACACAATGGAATACTATTGCTGAACTTGCAAAAGATGTGGGCTTTACGCCATTGATTGATATTGCATACCAAGGTTTTGGTTCTTCTTTAGAAGAAGATGCCAATGGTTTACGTATTTTAGCCAATGCGGTTGAAGAGTTGATCATTTGTTCATCATGTTCTAAAAACTTTGGCTTATACCGTGAGCGTATTGGTGCGTGTTCAATTATTGCAAAAGACAGTGCAACCGCTGATATTTCAAACTCGGTATTATTAAGTGTGGTACGTAGCATTTATTCTATGCCGCCAGCGCACGGTGCAGACATTGTAAACACCATTTTAAGCAGCACAGAGTTAACGCAGTTATGGCACAGTGAACTTGATGAAATGCGTAACCGTATTAATGGTTTACGTAGTTTAATTAAAGACAGCCTTGCAGCCAAAGACATTGCTCAAGACTTCTCATTTATAGACCGCCAACACGGTATGTTCTCTTTCTTAGGTATTAATAAAGAGCAAATCGAGCGTCTACAAAAAGACTACGGTATTTATATTGTGGGCTCTAGCCGTGTAAACGTAGCGGGAATTAGTCAAGCAAACATCGATTACTTTGCTAACGCTGTTGCTGATGTATGTAAGTAACCAATAATAAGTTTTAGCTTATTAGCAATAAAAAACCGCACACTCGTTGCGGTTTTTTTATTGTTTGTAATACCTATCCCCTTATATCAATCTGCTTAGATATAAGGGAGTTTAATTCGTTAAATTGTTCAAATATTTATACAAATTGGTATTACAGCCAGCGAATAGCGCCTGCAATACGTTCATTATACATATCAACCGGTGAGCCTAGGCTTGCTATTAGTACAGTATCAGCTTGTTTTCCTCGGCTTATATGGCCTACATAGCGAGAGTCACTAAAGTCACCCGAGCCAATTTCAAAGACTTTGTTATCACTAGGGACAATAAACACGGTCATAGGGCCAAAGTCCGATTCAAACACTAAATGGATGCCTTTCTCGCCTTGAAAATCGCAAAAGTTAACATAAGTAACTTTCCCAGGTAAATCATTAAGTTGACCGCCAAGTAAAGCCAGCTTTTCATTGACTGTTTGTAAGCTGATCGGTTGAGTTTTATTTAACGCGTTAAGTTCATGATAAACATGCGCCAATGCATGCTCGCCAGCCGCATGATTCAAGTTTTGCTCTGTGCTAAACATAAACGCACTTACCGCAATCACAAATGAAGCAGCGAACGCCAAATATACGCGGTCAAACTTAAAGCGTGAGCGTGAATCAATAACGTTGTTTTTTTGTTCAAGCTCATCTTTTCTGGCTTTTTCTTTTAACGAGGTGTTTAAAATAATCCGTTCAGCAAGGTTGTCAGGCACAGGAATATCAAGCGCATCATTGAGTTGCTTATCAAATGTTTTGTTTTCATTTAAAAATTGTTGTCTATCGGGACTACTGTTTGCAAATTCCAGTAGTTCTTTGTCTAGCTCGTTTGGCTGTGCAATCGTGCGGCGACGAAACTCAAGTTCATCCATTATTTTGATGCCCCTTTAAGTTGTTCATCATCACGGCTTAGTGCCTCTTTTAGTTGATTTTTTGCTCGAAATAAACGTGTCATAACCGTATTTTTGTTTAAATCGAGTATGTCTGCAATTTCATCCCCAGAGCAGCCCATAACCACTTGTAATAGTAGCGGCTCTTTGTATTCATCGGCCAACAACGAAATTTGCCGTTGAATAACGGTTTGCTCCATTTCATCATCTAAAGAATGACTGGTTTGATCCACTAGCGTGTCGTTATCTACATCACTGTAATCAAATTGCTTGCGCTCAAAGCGCCTTGCATTTTCGCGTCTTAAAATTGTTAGCAACCATGGCTTAGCTGCTTTTTGATCGAGTAACGAGTCAAGCGAGCGCCAAGCACGTAAAAAGGTTTCTTGCACTAAGTCATCTGCAATATTCGGATCGTTACATAACCAGTAAGCGAAGCGATAGAGTTCCTTATGATAAACGTGAACCAGGGCTTCGTAGCGTTGTTGTTTTTCAGCCATATTTAGTAAGACCCGATCATTCGATTTTTTATTTCCAAACACAAACTCTTTTTAGTTAAAATTACTATAGGTCAAAAAAGCAAAATACAATTGAGATCAAGAATACAGTTCTTTTAACGCAGGTGATGAAGGCTTAGCTGTTTGCGATTGATGTGCCTTTAACATGCTAACTATAGCGTCTAAATTGGCGCTAGCCGTTTGCTTACTGTACAACTGTGCTTGTAAATTGTTTACCTGCGTGGTGAACTCTGGGTTGTTTATCATAGCGCATAAATGGGATAGCGCCCCTACCTTTTTACCTGTAAGGGTTAGCGCATACTGATTAAGCGCATCGTAAAATGCTTTTTCGTCATGGCTTTTAGCTAATACCAGCAGGGCTTTTAAAGATGGTTGTTGATTTGTTTTATTAGTTGTTTGAGCCGCTTGTTGTACTTCTTTAGCTGGGCGTTTAATAAAGTAAAAAATCAGCGTCGCAATCCATAAAACATAACCAAGCGCGGCCACAATAATTAGCCACAGTGGTGTGGCAGTTTGCTGTTGCACTATAACTGCTTGCTCCGTTGACTCTGCCATAGTGTTATTTAGGTTGTTTTCAGCTGGCGGATTAAGCGTTTGCACTGGCGCTGTTGTACTGGGTGTGACTGTAATAGTACGCTCAGGTAAGGTCGCGTAACTAATTCGATTCATTTTGGTGTTATACCAAGGCAAGCTAATTTCAGGTAATGTGTAAGTGCCAGGTGTTTGTGGCAGTAGCGCAAATGAGGCGCTTTGCTGCGATACCACTCGACCATCACGTACCGCATTATTGGTTTCTTTTTCATCAGGATAGCTGCGAATACCATTAATAATAGGCATATCAATTTCGGGTAACTGCTCTTTAGTCACCCCTAGCGCGGTGAGCATAATTGTACGTGTTATCGGCGTACCGGCTTCAACGGTATTATCCTCTGGCTGCCATTGCTCGGTTAAGCTCACCAGTTCACTGGGTAACCAGTCTCCTTGATAGTTTTCAGGGATAGGTTTAATTTCAATTTGCTGCTCATCGCCAAGTGCTGACACTTCCAATTGACGATAGTTTTGCTGAATACGCCCCTGAAAAACGGGAGCTGCAATAGTGTAGGCGCCACTTTTTTGGGGCTGAATTAAATAATTACGGGTGATCACTAAATAACGTTTACCGTTAACCAGTTCATAATCTTCGCTTTGTTTACCGAGTTGGGTAAGTTGGGCATCTTCCATACTTGGCGCACTTAAGCTGCCATCAAGAAGCTCTTTGGCTAAGTAAAGTTTAATGGTGTAAACGCCAGCCTCTTGTACAAATAAGCTGTTGTTTGAAAGCGAGGTTTTTAAAAATATATCGTTATTTTTATCTGCGTCGCTGCTGCGCTCTTTAACCGATAAACTAATTGGTTGCGAGTTTAGCCCTGCAACACTAAAACTGGGAATGGTGTATTCACCCGCCTTGCGGGTCATTAGTTTAACAGACCAAGAGGTTTGTTTTTTTATACTGCCATTAATAATGTTAGTGCGGCTACTTAAGCTCATAGGGCCGACTACAAAATCTTTTAATAATGCTGAGGTGTCGGGTTGTTGCCCTTTTATTGAATCATCAATGCTAATATTAAGCATAAAAAATTCACCCGCTAATACTGGGTTTTTATCAACGCTTGCCTCCAAAGTGGTGGCGGCCATTAATGGCATGGCAGTTAATAGCAATAAACAGCAAAATAATCGCATTACCATGATTTTTCTACTCCTGTTGGACGACGTTGATATTGTCTTTTTTGGGCTTCTAATTGCATTTTGTTTCTTAATAAAATAGCGGGATCGTCGGGCACTTTTCTTAATAACTGATTTAGTTGCTGTGCTTTTTCTTTTTCTTCATTAGTGAGCTCAGCGGCTTGTGCCTGCATGGCTTGTTGCTGTGCCTGCTGTTTTTGCTCATCAGAGGGCGGTTGCTCACTCATTTCATTAGGTTGATTTTGCGGCTCATCTTGCTGCGGTTTATTCTGGTCTTTATTTTCATTTTGTTGGCTTTGTGATTGAGCTTGCATGTCAGGCTCATTCTGTTTGTCTGATTGCTCACCAGATTGTCCTTGCTGATCTTTTGATTGCTGCGAGGACTGATCTGATTGCTGTTGCTCACTATTTTGGCTGTCCTCTTCGCTTTTATCTGCGTTGTTTTTCTCGCCATTTTTTTGCTGATCTTGTTTTGATTTATCTGCATCCTCTTGACTTTGCTCATCTTGATTTTGCGAATCATTGCCTTGCTGATTTTGTTGATCTTGCTGTTGTTGATTTAGTAACTGCTCAACAAGCGCTTGATTCTCAGCGGCTTCACTAAAATTATCTTGCTTTACTTGCGCTTGTTTATACGCGTCAATGGCAGCCTCTAATTGTCCTGCTTTAGCCAAGGCGTTGCCATAGTTATAATAACCGGTTGCTGACTTATCTTGGCTAAACTCATTCAAGGCAGCATCAAATTGCCCTTGCTGATACAGTGCAGCCCCTTTGAGGGCACTTGAGCGAGCCTGAGCTGCTTGTTGATACTCTTTGTTGTTGTATGCCTCTAATGCCCGTTGATCCGTATTTTTAAACAGGGTTGGCAGCTCTGCGGCATGCGCATTTTGTTGAGGTAAAAAGCTAAGTAATAGTACTGCGCTTACTAATGCAGATCGTCTAAATAAATACAAAGCTAAAGGCAGTAAAATAAGCAAACCATAAATACCGGCGTCAATTCGCCATAAGGCTAAATTTGGTTTTTCACTTTTTAGTACTTCACTGTTTGCTTGCGGTGAAAAAACGGCAATATCGCTATTGCTTGGCTGGTAATCGGCAAACTGCCCACCGCTATTTTTTGCAAGTCCTTCAAGTAAAGATGCATTGAGGGTTGGCACCACAATTTGACCATAATTATCTTTTAAAAACCCGCCTTCAGGTAACTTTATAGGAGCTCCTTGTGCGGTGCCTACGCCGTAAATATTAAGTCGATATTGGCTACTGTTGGTAAAACGGCTCACATCGCTTTGCTGTTGTTGTTCAATACCATCGGTGATCAAAATAATATCGCCATCGAGGTAGCCGGCTTGGCTTAGTAGCTCTTGTGCCATATCTAAGCCAGCGAGTACGTTTGAGCCTTTATCTGGCATAATTTCAGGGCTTAAACTAGGAATAAGGTTGGCAAGAGTCTTAGCGTCGTTGGTCAGTGGTGAAATGGTATAGGCAGTGCCTGCGTAAGCCACTAACGCGGTATCGCCTTCTTTAAATAGCTCAACCATATCGAGGGCTTTAAAACGTGATTGCATTAATCGATTGGGAGCAATGTCGGTGCTATACATAGAGTAGGACATATCCATGACAATAACGCGGGCACTTTTACTTTGAAACACGGGTACTTGCTTCTCTTCAAAGCTTGGCCCTGAACTAAATATAATCGCTAAATTGCAAAATAACGCAACCAGCCACAGCGGCTGGCGAGCTTTATTGTTTGATTCACTCATTACAAATGGTGCCAAATGCGGCGCAATAAGTGGCGCTGACTGGTTTTTTTTATGTTTTAGTAAGGCGATAAAAAATAACCCTGAGGCAGGGAGTAACAGCCATAAAATAGCAGGACGAATAAATTCAAAATCCATTAGTTTGGCTCCTTCATTGCGCGCACCGTTTTTATCAATGCCATTGCACTTATGAGTAAAATGGCCAGTAATAACGGATAATAGAACAAGGCTGTTTGTGGGCGAAAGGTTTGCTCATCGGCACTAATTGGTTCAAGCTTATCAAGCTCAGCGTAAATTTGTTGCAGGCCAGCGACATCTTTTGCTCTAAAATACAGACCGCCTGTTTGCTCAGCAATTTTTTTCAATAAGCCCTCATCTAGGTTACTGCCCCCAGAGCCCATATTAAATAAACTAAAGCCGCGCGGGTTATCTGAACCGACTCCAATGGTGTAAACTTTTATACCTTCTTCACGGGCAAGTAACAGCGCATCTTCTGGGTCAAGGTTACCTGCAGTGTTTTGTCCATCTGTAAGCAACACCACAATACGGTTACTTTCTTTTTTACTGGCAAAGCGTTTTACCGATAAACCTAAAGCGTCACCAATCGCCGTGGCGCGTCCTACTAAACCAATTTGCGCCTCAGAGAGCATTTTACTGACGGTTTTCACATCACGCGTCAGTGGGGTTTGTAAAAAAGCGGTATCACCAAACAATATAAGGCCGAGTCTGTCGCCTTGGCGCTGCTCTATAAAGTCACTTAGCACTGCTTTGACCATGGTTAAACGGTCAACATATTGGCCATTGTAAGCCATGTCTTGTTCGGTCATTGACCCTGACAAATCCACAGCGAGCATTATATCGCGGCCTTCGTTGGGTAGCGATATGGGCTCATCTAACCACGTTGGATTTGCTGATGCGGTCACTAATAATAACCACAGCAACCACTCGACAATATTCAATTTACGCGCACTTGGCTCTATGCTTTGATTGCTTAAATTATGTGATGCAAAACTTGGAATGCGCAGACGCGTGTTGGCATCATTGGCAGCGGGTTTTAATAGTAACAATATTAAAGGTAGCGGCAGTAATAAAAACAGCCATGGCCAGCTAAATTCAAACATGCAGCGGCTCCTTTAGTTTAAATTGTTTAATGGCTTGGCGAAATTTATCACTAAGTGCTGCCTGTGTTTGATTAGCGTTATATAGGCTTAAAATTTCTTCTTCTTTAAAGCCAATCGCTGAAAGTTGGTTCAATGTGTTGCACCAATGCGTTGTTGACTGCGCGGCTAAACGCGGATCGTAATAGGTGATCACTAAACGCTTTAAAATGACATGTAATTGCTGCGCTGACTGTTGTTGATTAGCTAATGCAATGGCATCACGTTTTGGCTTTTTAAAGCGATAATTTTTATAAATTATGACAATTAAGCTACACAATAAACACACAGCAATTGCAATAACAACCCACCAAGCAGGAGCGAGTGGCCACCAGTCGACTTGGGTGGGAGCAATAATATCGTGTAGACCATCAAGTGGAGAGGTTTGCATGATTTATTTTCTCACTAATTGCAGTTCCAGCGCAGTGGCTGCATTAAATGATAATAGGGTGAGTCCAGACTTTGTTAAGCGATTAATACGCGCGCTAAATGCGTGCTCGGCATTTTTAGCAAATCGTTGTCTAAAGCTCTTGTCCATTAAGGGCAGGGCAAATTGCTGATTATTAGCACTGACGGTTACCGTTTGTTTAAAAGCAGGTAATTGATGTTCAAAGGGGTCGCTAATATGACACCCAATCAGTTCGCAATGACGCGCCAAAAGTTCCAGTTGCTTGAAGCTGGCGTCATCCAAGGCGTTAAAATCAGACACGATATAAACCAAACTACCAGGCTTAGCTAAGTGATTTAAACGTTTGAGGTTGTCACTAAAGTTATTGCTGGCGGGTTTATCAATATTTTCAAGTGCCTGCTGATGGGCGTCGCATAAATTATGGCATAGTTTTAATACCGCTTTTTCACGAGCGCTGGGTTTTAGCTCTAAATGCGAGTGCTGATTAAACACAATACCGCCAATTCTGTCGCCACGCTGACACGCTGACCACGCAACTAAGGCGCTAATATGTGCTGCTTGCACCGATTTTAACAGTAATTGCGAGCCAAATAGCATTGAGTTTGAAAAGTCAGTAAACACAAATACCGGGCGCTCTTTTTCTTCTTGAAAAAGTTTAGTGTGGGTTTCGCCTGTGCGCGCGGTAACGCGCCAATCAATAGAGCGTATATCGTCACCGTTTTGATAATGACGCACTTCGGCAAACTCCATACCCCGGCCTTTGTGGGGCGCAAGGTATTGCCCTGCTAAGGTATTTTTTATTCTAACTTTAGGTGCCAGCTCAAGCAGTTGTGCCTTAGCTTTATAATACATCAGCTCTTTAAGCGATAAATTAACACCATGGCTATGACTTAATTTAAGCCATGCCTGAGAATCAAAGTGTGTTTGCATAACTTAAGGTACTGCGACTAGTTCAACAATACGGCTAATGACCTGATCTTTTGTAATACCATCGGCCTGTGCTTCGTAACTTAAAATAATACGATGGCGCAATACATTATGTACAACAGCTTGTATATCGTCAGGTGATACAAAATCACGGCCATTTAGCCACGCATGAGCGCGGGCACACTTATCAAGAGCGATAGTAGCGCGAGGGCTTGCGCCGTATTCAATCCAGCGGCCAAGTTGCTCATCTAAGTTTGCGCCTTCTCGAGTAGCAATAATCAACTGAACTAAGTACTGCTCTAATGGCTCGGCCAAATACAGACCTAAAATTGCTTTTCGCGCAGCAAACAAATCGGGTTGTGAAATTTGCTCAAGCACTGGGGCTTCATCATTAAGTGCTTCACCACGGGTCAAACGTAAAATATCAAGCTCATGCTCAGCACCTGGGTAATTAATACTTAGGTGCATTAAAAAACGGTCTAATTGCGCTTCTGGTAGCGGGTAAGTACCTTCTTGCTCAAGCGGATTTTGTGTTGCCATCACTAAAAACAGGTCACTGAGTGGATAGGTGTTTTTGCCTACCGTGACTTGGCGCTCGGCCATCGCTTCTAATAATGCCGATTGTACTTTTGCTGGTGCTCGGTTTATTTCGTCCGCTAAAATAAGGTTATGAAATAAAGGGCCTTTTTCAAACACAAACTCACTGGTTTGTTGGCGATAAATATCGGTGCCGGTCACATCGGCTGGTAATAAATCTGGGGTAAACTGTACACGCTGAAACGACCCTTCAATACCTTTTGCAAGCGCATTTACGGCACGTGTTTTTGCAAGCCCTGGAGGGCCTTCAACAAGTAAGTGGCCATCGGCTAATATAGCAATTAAAAGAGCTTGAGTAAGCGCTGGCTGGCCAATGATTTGTGTATCTAAGTACGTTTTTAATTGTGAAAATGCGTTAGCTGCCATAATAAGTGGACTGTCCTCGTCAGCTTAAATAATACCTAAATTGGTTAGGTAACAAATACTGAGCTAGTTATAAGGTTTATAAGTGGATAACTCAAGAGTTAGACTGATTTTTTAAAAATAGTTCGTTATTTTTTAACGATTTTTTAGCCTAACATAAAACTTTGTAAAACCAGCTAAAAAAGCCTATTGTATTACCCTCATACAATGTATGTAGTGATATACAATGGCGCTTTTGTATTTATTTACCTTTATCTATTGGCTTTATCACACGGGTTGTTTAGAATCGGAGAAAACATACAGGTCTGACCTGTCAGCGGGAGAGAATAATAAATGTCTGAGCAAAACATACTTAAAACACCAAAAGGCGACCGTATTGCCATTGTAAGCGGCTTACGTACTCCTTTTGCTAAGCAAGCGACTGCGTTCCACCATGTACCAGCATTGGATATGGGTAAGCTAGTGGTTAATGAAATGCTTGAGCGATTAAATTTCGACAAGTCAGAAATCGATCAATTGGTTTTTGGGCAAGTAGTACAAATGCCAGAAGCGCCAAATATTGCGCGTGAAATTGTATTGGGTACTGGGATGCCAGTATCGGTTGATGCATACTCTGTATCGCGTGCTTGTGCGACGAGTTTTCAAGCGATAGCAAACGTTGCCGAATCAATTATGGCAGGCTCTGTAAGCGTAGGTATTGCCGGTGGTGCCGATTCATCGTCTGTATTGCCAATTGGTGTAAGTAAAAAATTAGCGGGTAGCTTAGTTGATTTAAACAAAGCACGTACGCTTGGTCAGCGTTTAAAAATATTCTCAAAACTACGTTTAAAAGATTTATTGCCAGTGCCGCCAGCGGTTGCTGAGTACTCAACGGGTTTATCAATGGGACAAACAGCCGAGCAAATGGCTAAAACCCATAACATTAGCCGTGAAGATCAAGATGCTTTAGCGCATCGTTCTCACTCACTGGCAACGCAAGCTTGGGCTGATGGCAAGTTAAAAGATGAAGTAATGACGGCTCATTTACCGCCTTATAAAAGCTTTATTGAAGAAGATAATAATATCCGTAAAAACTCAACGGTTGAAGGTTACGCCAAGCTTAAGCCTGTATTTGACCGTCAACACGGCTCAGTCACTGCTGCCAATGCAACCCCACTAACTGATGGCGCAGCCGCAGTGTTAATGATGAGCGAAAGCAAAGCCAAAGCTTTGGGTTATGAAATTTTAGGTTATGTGCGTAGTTTTGCGTTCTCAGCCATTGGCGTAGAAAAAGACATGCTAATGGGGCCGGCTCACTCAACGCCTATCGCACTTGATAGAGCGGGTATTACGTTAGCTGATTTAGACCTTATTGAAATGCATGAAGCGTTTGCATCGCAAACCTTAGCGAATATGAAAATGTTTGCTTCAGATAAATTTGCACAAGAGCACTTAGGGCGTAATAAAGCCATAGGTGAAATTAACATGGATAAGTTTAACGTGAACGGCGGCTCGCTTGCATATGGTCATCCATTTGCGGCAACCGGCGCGCGTTTAATTACACAAAGTTTATACGAGCTTAAGCGTCGTGGCGGTGGTTTAGCGTTAACGACTGCCTGTGCTGCGGGTGGTTTAGGTGCAGCCTTTGTATTGGAGAGTGCGTAATGACAGATTCAGTATTTAATTTAACGGTTGATGATAACAAAATAGCCGTAGTGACAATTGATGTACTGGGTGAAAAAATGAACACCCTGCGAGATAGCTTTGCTGATGATTTAAAAGCATTATTAGCACAAGCTAAAGAGCACGCAGTTAAAGGTATGGTATTTATTAGTGGTAAAAGCGATAACTTTATTGCTGGTGCCGATGTTAAAATGCTAGACAACGTGCAAAAGCGTGAAGATGCATTAGCTATTAGCGAATTATGCCATCAAGCATTTTTTGATATGAAAAAGCTTCCGTACACCACAGTTAGTGCTATACATGGCGCAGCACTTGGTGGCGGTTTAGAATTTGCTTTAGCCTGTGATTACCGCGTAGGTACAGATAGCGATTTAACTAAAATTGGTTTACCAGAAGTACAACTAGGTTTATTACCTGGCGGTGGTGGTACACAGCGCTTAACTAAAATCGTGGGCATTCAAAAAGCCCTCGAGTGGATGCTAACCGGTAAACAAATTCGTCCTAAACAAGCTAAAAAAGCCGGTGTATTGGATGATTGTGTACCACAAAGCGTACTGTTAAAAGTGGCTAAAGAGTTTGCGGCGAAGAAAAAGCCACAAGCTAAAGAGCCTAAACTTGATAAGATCAGTAAGTTATTAGAATCAAACCCGTTTGGTCGTAACTTTATCTTTAAAAAAGCTAAAGAAAACGTTCTTAAAAAAACCGGTGGTCATTACCCTGCGCCGCTTGCAATTATTAAAGCGGTACGTGCAAGCGTAGAGCTTGATGAAATGAAAGCGTATAAAACCGAAGCAGAAGGTTTTGCCACATTGGTAATGAGTGATGAGTCTAAAGCACTGCGCGGCATTTTCTTTGCAACCACTGAAATGAAAAAAGAATGGCGCAATGATGATGCTCCCGCGATTAGTAAAACTGCCGTGTTAGGTGGTGGCTTAATGGGCGCAGGTATTGCCCATGTGAGTGCGGTTAAAGCTAAATTGCCGGTGCGTATTAAAGATGTGGCAGAGCAGGGCATAAGTAATGCCATGAACTACACATACAAAATTTTAGATAAGCGTCTTAAACGCCGTATTATGTCTAAAGCCGATATGCAGTTAACGATGAACCGCATTACCGGCACTACCGATTACAGCGGTTTTAAACACATAGATTTAGTGATAGAAGCCGTATTTGAAGATTTAGAACTGAAGCAAGGTATGGTTGCTGATGTAGAGCAGCATTGCCAAGCGAATACTATTTTCGCAAGTAATACTTCGTCATTACCTATTTCGCAAATTGCAGCAAAAGCAGAGCGCCCTGAAAATGTAATTGGTTTACATTATTTCTCACCAGTAGAGAAAATGCCACTGGTAGAAATTATTCCTCACGAAGGCACCTCAAAAGAAACGATTGCTCGTGTAGTTAACTTTGCGCGTAAGCAAGGTAAAACGCCAATTGTGGTAAAAGACATGGCCGGTTTTTACGTAAACCGTATTTTAGCGCCATACCTGAATGAGGCGGCAAACTTAATGCTTGCCGGTGAGCCAATTGAAAAAATTGACGCAGCCTTAGTTGAGTTTGGTTTTCCAGTAGGGCCGTTGGCACTGCTTGATGAAGTCGGTATTGATATTGGTTCTAAAATCGCGCCAATTCTTGAAAAAGAATTGGGTGAGCGTTTTAAAGGCCCAGATGCTTTCTCGCGCATGATTGATTCAAAGCGCTTAGGCCGTAAAACGGGTCGTGGTTTTTATGAATACGACAAGAAAGGCAAAAAGGTTGATGAGTCAGTCTATGAGCTACTAGGTGTAACCCCAGCTCCACGTCTAAATAAAAACGAAATTGCTAAGCGTTGTATCTCACAAATGCTTAATGAGGCCGTTCGCTGTTTAGATGACGATATTATTGCCAGCCCGCGTGATGGTGATATTGGTGCTATTTTTGGTATTGGTTTCCCACCGTTCTTAGGTGGCCCGTTTAGCTATATGGATAAATTAGGCGCAGGTAAAATTAGCTCTGATATGTCTACTCTGGCTAACAGCAATGCGATTTTTGCACCCTGTGAATCACTGGTTGCAATGGCTGATAAAGGCGATAAGTTTTACACTACAGCCGCTAAAACAGCTGAAGTTGAGTTAGAGCAGGCAGATGATAAATCGACTGATACTCAAAATGAGAAAACTGAGCACAAAGATTAATGTTTTAAGTTAACGTAAAAAAGCCGCAAATTATGCGGCTTTTTTTATGTTTGATTATCAGTAAATATAGAGATATAGACGCTTATTTACAGTAACGCTTCAATGGCCTTTTTATCTTTATCAGGCATATTGTCGACCACCAAATTAAACGAGTTATCAATCATACGCTCAATTTCACCCTGTGGTACTGAGCCGTCTAAAATCAATGTATTCCAAAGGCGTTTATTCATATGATAACCTGGAATAACGGCAGGGAAAATATCCCGTAATGATTGCGCCTCATCAGGGTCGCACTTTAAGTTTAGCCACCAAATAGGTTCGCCGTTTTCATCGGTTTCACCCTCATTGCTCAGTGCGAGGGTGGCGAACATCTTATGGTTTACTTTATACACATCAACATCTTTAGCAAAAGGCTGGGTTAGTTTAACTAACGGCTTGTTCATTAAATAGGTATGTACAGTTTGTTGGTTCATGAGCCATTCCTTGAGGTCATAATCGATAACTTTACCATAGCAGCTTTTTGCTACTAAATAACACGAGTTTAAGTCTAAATTACAGATTTATGAGTCAGTACGAAGTAAGAAGCTAATCATATCACTTTATTGTTGAACAAAATCAGTTTCGTGGTATGTTTCTCGCAATCAAAAAAACAATAGGAATTCACCCATGCCAAAGGCAAGTGATGTTAAAAAAGGGACGGCTATTGACTTTAATGGCCGTGTATTAGTAGTAAAAGATATCGTACGCTCAGTACCACAAGGTCGTGCTGGTGGTAGTTTATACCGTATGCGTTTATACGATGTAGTAACAGGTAGCAAAGTTGACGAAACATTCAAAGACAGCGACATGCTTAACCTTGCAGATTTAACCCGTCGTGAAGCGATGCTGTCGTACATTGATGGCGATGAGTATGTCTTTATGGATAACGAAGATTATACGCCTTACAACTTGGCTAAAGACGCGATAGCTGAAGAGATTCAGTTTGTTAACGAAGAGACCCAGGGCGTGCATGTTATTGTGATTGATGGTGCGCCAGTTGGGCTTGATCTTCCTTCAAGTGTTGAGCTTGTAGTTGAGGAAACCGACCCTTCAATTAAAGGTGCTTCAGCCAGCGCGCGTTCAAAACCTGCTCGTTTATCAACCGGCTTAACTATTCAAGTGCCAGAGCATATTTCTACGGGCGATCGCATCCGTATTAATACTGCAGAGCATAAGTTTATGGGCCGTGCTGACAAGTAAGCCGCTATAAATCTATATTGATTAGCCGAGTATTTAAGTTGCTCGGCTTTTTTGTGTCTGAGTGACGGTCAAATAATGTGTTGCTTTAATTTTCGCCAGTTTAACGCTATTATACGCGCCTTATTTTTGAGCTGGTTGAGGTGGTGGTGTTATTTATTTTGCTTAGCGGTGTATTTATAGCGCTTATGTATTTAGAAACCATTAAAAAGGGCATGCCTGTTAAACGCTGGTTATTTTTAGGTGGCGTGTTTGGTCCTGTTGCTTGGTGCTTGTTTAATATGCATTATCGACGTGCATTGATACGCAATATAGGTGTAAATGCGTGTCTATGGCGTGCTTAACTGGTCGCTCTAATTAAACTGAGTTTTGATTGGCTTTTTTGTTGTTTTAAAAACGCAGTAAATTCATCTTTTGACAGTGGCTTAGAGTAGTAATAACCCTGCAGTGTTTCACAGTTTAGCTCTTCAAGTATGCTTATTTGCGACGCTTGCTCCACCCCTTCGGCAACTACATGCAAATCAAGGTTATGCGCAATAGTGACGATAGAGTCCACCATATTGCGGCCACGTTCAGTCTTCATATCATCGATAAAGGCTTTATCTACCTTAAGCGTATTGAGTGGAAACTGCTTTAAATACGCAAGTGATGAATAGCCGGTACCAAAGTCATCCATTGCTAAGTGAATTCCACGGGCACTTAAAGAGCGCATAATCGCAATGGCTTCTTGTGGATCGTCCATTACGGTGCCTTCAGTTATCTCAAGCTCTAAAAAGTACGAGGGTAGTTCATTTTTTTGTAAAATCACATCTATGCGCGAGGTTAAATCGGGTAGGCTAAATTGTTTTGCTGATAAGTTAACAGCAACACGGGCATTAAATAAGCCTGCATCTAACCACTGTTTTACATCGCGACAAGCTTTGTTTAAAACTACTTCACCAATTTCAATAATTTGCCCTGTTTCTTCGGCAATTGGAATAAATACCCCTGGGCTAATAACCCCCTTTTTCGGGGTAATAAAACGCACCAACGCTTCCATTCCAGCAAGCTTACCAGTACGAATATTCATTTTAGGCTGGTAATACACCTCAAAATGATCTTCTTTTAAGCCAAAGCGCATTAGGTTTTCTATTTGCAGTCGTTTTACTGCTTGGCGGTTCATGGTGTCATTAAAGAACAGGTAGCTATTGCCTTTCTTTTTAGCATGATACATCGCAGTATCGGCGTTCTTTAATAGTATTTCGGGGGTGTTACCATCTTCGGGGAACAGTACTATACCAACGCTTGAGGTGATAGCAAGTTCATGGCCTGCCATTTTAAATGGTGTAGCTATGGCCGCCAAAAACTGTTTAGCCATGCGAGTGATAGTGAGAATATCGTTGGTGTTTGACATAACTAGCGCAAATTCATCGCCGCCAAGGCGATAAAATACGTCATTTTCACGGGTGAGCTTATTTAAACGCATAGCAAGCTTTGCCAGTAAACTATCACCTAATTGATGGCCTAATGAGTCGTTTATCTTTTTAAAGTTATCTAAATCAAATACGAGTAATGCATGATGAGAATGCTGCTTTGCGAGTTTTTGTAAGTCAGAAAAAAACAAATTACGGTTAGGTAAGCTGGTGGTGCGATCTCGGTTTGATAAATTATTGAGCTCAGACTCGGTTTTTTTACGCTCGGTTAAATCTGAATACACTACGACATAATTGGTAATTTGATTTTGCGCGTTTTTAATTTCATCTATCGAGATTTCAAATGGTAGTAAAGCATGATCGCTATTGCGAAGCTTTACTTCTTCTTGAATATGTTCGTGCTTTCTAACGGTGTTTTTTATGGATTCTATATAGCTTTTGTCGTAACCGGCTAAATGAAATTCTTTTTTAAGGTATTGCTCGCGTACGCCGCCAAACAAAGTTAAAAAGCTGGGATTAATATCTACAAGCCTAAAGTCTTTATCATAAATGGCCAGCGCATCAGTGAGTGACTCAACACATTTTGCAAATAAGTTAAGTCGATCTTCCGTTGATTTTAACTGCGAGATATCTCTCACTGTGCCAGTCATTCTCAGTGGGCTAAGGTTAGCGTCTTTTTCAATGATTTTTCCGCGGTCGAGCACCCAGTGCCATTTACCAAAGCTGTCTTTAATACGATAAGTTGCTTCAAAAAAAGTACTTTCTTCGGCAAAGTGTTTTTTTAGTAGGTAATCAACATGGGTTAAATCGCGGGGGTGGATCAAGCTTTTATTCGGTGGAAATTCTACTAGGTTATTACTATTCATCACGTATTTGTCATTGATACGAATAACTTTACCGGTTTTGATATTCCAATCCCAAAGCGTGTCACCACTACCTTCTACGGTACTTTTTAATCGTTTTTCAGAAAGCTGTAATTGAGAGTGTGAACGCTTGAGTGAGTGAACAATCGTTAACAAATAAACCACAACTAACGACATTATTGCGCACACGCTCACGACCAACGCATTTAAATTCAAGTTAAACGATGACTCGAATGCACTCGCTGAGTAGGCTGTGGCCAAAGAGGCCAACAATAGAATGTATTTTATTATTTTTATTTTTTTCATAGTCTTACTTCTTATTAACAAAAGACAATCTAAATCAAGCGCGAGCAAGAGTCAAAGAGAATGCGAATAAAGAGGTAGTTTCTCAGACAAATTCACAGATTTGGCACTTAAAAGCTCATATCTTGGGCGATCTGCATTAAAAATTTCAGCGGCGTAGGCTTTTAAATCTTCAAGCGTTAATGCGTTTAAAGAATCCAGCAGGCGTTGCTGCATATTAAACCGATGATCGCCATTACCTATAGCAAGCCATAAACGTTGTGAACGTAAACGCAAATTTTTGTCTTTTTCAGCAATATGGGTTGTTAATCCATGTTTTTGTTGCAGCCAGTCTTGTTCTGTTAGTTCATTAATTGTTGCTAAATACTGGCTAATAAATAAATTATGCCTGTGCAGTAACGTGGTGGGCTCAAATTTTGGTGATTGTATATAAAAGGCAATACCAGCACGGGTATTAAAAGGAGCGTATCCTGCGCCTACTAAATAACCGAGTTGTTGCGTGGTTCTGAGTTCATTAAAGTAATCTTGATTAATTAAATGATTTAGCGCCATCATTTTCACTTTTTCAATAACGTCATCGCTTTGTGCTTGGTAGTAAATCACCATGGCATTATCGCTGCAGGCAAGTTCAAGCTCGTAGCGGGTCACTTTAGTAATTTCATAAAGTGGGCGCTTTAAATCGTTGATAACGGCTGATTTTTTAAGGTGCTGAGCGACCTTCTTTTGAAACTCAAGCGCATCATTTTGCTGCCAATTACCATGTAAAAAAGACTCAACATGAAGGGCATTAAAAAACGCTTGTCTAAATTCATTAAACTGATGGAAACAGGTGTCTTTGAGTGCATTTGCTAACTCGTCAGGCTGAGGATTCCACGGCATTATTTTAGCGCCTAAAATACTAAATAGCTCACTAACGGGTTTGTTTTGATTGCTATTACGCCAATGTCTAACTAATTGCTTTTTATATTCTGCAAAGCGTTTGGCACAAATTTTTACGTTAAATAGTGCATCAATCAGCTGATCGACTAATTCGAGTTGGCTTGAAGAAAGCCCCGCAGTGTGAAGCGTTAAGCCACCTTGATGAGAGGTTAAGTGATAACTTAAGCCCGCAAGTTCCGCTGGGTAAAACTGTTCGCCAACACTGTCCATGAATAAATCTGAAAATAACCGCGTCAGTGCCATATGTTTCACATCTTTTACTGCAAAGTCAGAGTCCATGGCTAAATAAAAATGCCCTTTGGCGACTCTAAAGGTGGCGTCTTGTTTAAACCAAAAGTCAAAGCCTGCTTCTTTTACCAGTAATGTTGGATGTCGTTGCTGTGATTCAACCGGATATAAAATGACATCTTTAGCTAAATAAGGATTAGCCGTGGGCAATAGCATTTCACTTTGTGGCTGGCTAATCTGTGCAAGTGCTTCGAGCCAATGTAGCGATAGCTTTTCAATTTTATAGGGGGTGTTATACCAAGCAGCTGTGTGTTCAGGCTCTACACCCGGATGAATAAGCACTAAACGCATGTTGTGCGGAGTTAACCATTGCATCGCCATTTCATGCGTGCTGGCTTTAAAGCCCTCCATTAAATAGTCACCCTGTAAGTAATTAACTTCATCGTAATGTTGCATGTTAATACTTAAATTACTGACCCAATCAATTAGGCGAGACTTTTCTTGGTTATCAAATGCGATTTGTAATAGTTTTTGCTTATCTTGATATAGGCGAGGGAGTTTGCTGGCGTTGTTATTAATTAAACAAATGTATTCAAACACCATTTCAATAATATCTTCGTAGTATTCAATGCCTTCATCGGTCAGCGCCATACTAATATTAAAGTCTTTAAAATTACTGCCATTAATTCCGCCACCTGCAGAGAGGGCATTGATCCAACCTTGCTCTTTAAGCACAGAATACAACGAGCCTTGCCCCTCATAACCTAGTAAGTGCGCAATAAAGCTGACCGTTTTATGACGATAAAAATCGTCAATGTTTGGCATAGCAAAGCTAATAATCAGCTTTTGTACATGCTTGTGTGGCTCAATATGGAGCAACTTACCCAAGTCTTGGCTGCGATAAAGCGGCGCTTCTATAGGTGGCTTTAACTTGCTGTTATTGCCTTTAATCTGCCAGAAATATTGAGTTGCCCATGCCTCAAGTGTATCTAATGACTCATTGGCACAAATCACTAACGTCATCCACTGAGCTTGGTAATGCTGATTAAAAAAGTCACGTAATTCATCACTAATACAGCGTTGTCTATCGGCTAACGTTTGTAAGTTTCCCACTGAGAACTTGGCAAAAGGATGTTCTGGGTTAACCGTTTCTTTATGCACTTGATAAATTCGACGGCCATCATCTTTAATTTTTAATTTAAACTCAGCCTCAATAGCATTACGTTCTTTTTCTGTTTCTGCTGGGTTTAGTGTAGGCGCTATAAAAAACCGGCTAAATTGCGCTAATGCTGTTTCAATATGATGGTTATTAATATCAAAGAAATAGCAGGTATGCTCTGTGCCAGTCCACGCGTTGGTATTGCCACCAGACTGCGAGACAAAATTATTAAAACTTCCTGATTCAGGATAAAGGTCAGTGCCTAGAAACAACATATGCTCTAAAAAGTGCGCTAGGCCTTGTCTATCAAGCGGATCATCAAAGTGACCAGCGTTAACAGCCATGGATGCGGCAGCTTTTGCTGAGTCTTGATCGTGCACTAAAAGTACTTTTAGACCATTGTCCAGTGTTAGTGTGCGGTAAGCTCTGTTATCATTGGTGCTGATTTTCAAATGATGCTCCTGAAACTAAACGTATAATTGTTAACAACAGATGATAACTTCAGGAATGCAATGCTATTTACCTGAACATCATGAAAGAACTATTTTAAGAAAATAAATAGGTTTGAGTTATTAATATAGCGGAAATTCGAGCAAACTGGCTACTGTTTTATATTCTTTAATTGGTTGATTTTTTATGAAAACAATCTTGATAATGCGTCATGGTGAAGCAATACCGATGCACTCTGATGATGTCAGTAGAAATTTGACTCCTTTGGGTCAGCAGCAAGCTGAAAAAATGGGGCTATGGTTGCAAAAAATGCACGCTCCAACGGGGTTATTAGTGAGTCCTTATGTAAGAGCGCAGCAAACAGCTGAGGGTGTTAAAAAAAATAATACCTTTTTATTTGAAGAGACCTGCCAAGATATTATTCCTGAAGGTAACCCGCAGGTTGCTGCAGATTACTTAGAAACGTTAATTGCGCTTCATCCAGAATGCGATACCTGGCTTGTGGTTGCCCACATGCCTATGGTGAGCTATTTGGTTGATCAGTTGTGTGCTGGGCACATGCCTATTTTTAATACCGGCGCTGTTGCACAAATTAGTTATGATGAAACTCGCCACAAAAGTGATTATATCACCATCAATGCACCAGCGAATGTAGATGCATAGCGTGTAAACTAGCATTTAGCTAAGCCACTTTCTGTTAGATAAATGCCAATACTTTTAGGTATTTGTCTACAGTAGAATTGTTAACCACATACTAAAACTCACCACACTCAAAACTGTCGATAAAACAACCGCACTGGCTAACGTATCTTGATGTTGTTTTATTTGGCATGCAATTAAGTACGCATTAACCCCTAAGGGGGATGCGCTCAATAATACGAGTACTTTTAACAGCGACTCATTAAGTGCAAATATGTGTGTGCCTAGCAATAACACCAAGGCAGGTAATATGACTAATTTTAATAGGCTGGCAATAGCTGCTGCTTGCCAGTTATCACTAATTTTATAAAAAGCTAAGTTAGCGCCCAATACAAATAACGCACAGGCAATTGCAGGTTTAGCTAAAAGTGCTAAGCCATTAGTTAAATCAGCAAATAAAGTAATCCCTGCTAAATTTACCAACAAACCCGTGCTAATACTTAATACCACTGGGTTGAGTAGCATATTTTTAGCAAATGTTGACCACGAAAACACATGACTGGCGCTGTTTGCACTAATTAAAAAAGTAAGGGTGAACAATAGCGCGCTATGAAAGGTGATGATCATAAAAATAATGCCCATCATTTGCTCGCCTAATGCGGCAATAATAATCGGCAAGCCCACCAATACGGTATTTGAATAACTACTGCCAAGGGCAAATACACTGTGACGTTCATATTGAGGATGCTTAGAGAGAGTGTAGCGGTCAATAATGAGCGCAAAAAAATAAATTAAAATAACGGGAATATAAAAGCTTAAAAAGCCATTCAAACTCACGCTGGTTTTTAAGTCTGCCTGGGCCATATTTAAAAATAAAAAGCTCGGTACACTAGGGTCTGTTTACCTTTCAAGGTTAAATTTGCAGCAGTCTGTTTGGTATTTAGGCAAGGCAGAGCCTATGTAGTGTGGTTATTCCCCATAAATAGGCGATAACGCAGCATCAATACCAAACAGGCG
>Ga0208315_1000407_pt1 | contig 33015 bp, 57 predicted proteins | sample MalvireepMed_215_FD_184239 | JGI IMG/M metagenome (GOLD analysis project Ga0208315, IMG submission 184239) | Marine viral communities from the Global Malaspina Expedition - Malaspina viral metaG DeepMed_215 (SPAdes) (version 2) | ecosystem: Environmental > Aquatic > Marine > Oceanic | place...
GCTGTATTCCATAACGACCAACGCCCTGCGCGATATATCGTATGCACATGAAAGGGACGGAGCGGGTGAGAACCTGACAAATTTCCTGCTCGCAGTAAGGTGTGTGTTCTTTGGCGACACCCACGCAAGCGGGGTGCGGGTAATCAGCACCCGTTTCATAGACTGGTCGCAGTATGGCGCTTCCGTTCAACCGACGACGGACGACAACGAAACGGTTTTCATATCCTTCCCCGACGCGAGCGGCGACTTGTGGTATTACACCGCCGATTTCCGGCTTTCAGCCGGGCAGGTAGGGAACCTGACCTGCGAGCCAAAACTGGACGAGCGCTTTTCAGGCTACGGCGTGATTTACATGCCTGAATTGGGTGTGAACAAACGCGCCGGTCGCTTCATAGCGAAAGGCGGCACCCTGCCTACTATATTCCGCGACTACCTGAAAGCAGTCCGGGTTTGCCTGACACACGGCGAAACGGGAGCATACGACCGCTACCGGCGAGCGCAGGGCGACACGAATTTCGACGCTAACAGGCTCGAAGCCGTGGAAGCCCGCTTCGCGGCCTTCCCGCTCAAACGACTTACATCTCCCTTCGGGATATATGATTTATCAATCAGCCAGCGGAAGCCAGCCGCGGTGTTGAAGGCACCAAAGGACTACGCAGCGGAATTGGCGAAACGCTACATACCAAAGATTATCCTGTTGGGGGGGTTCACCGACGACGCTGCTGAAAATGAACGGCAACATGGTCAACACACCGCCTACGGCGAACCGCAAAAGACCGCTTCGACGAGAGCGCTTGATGCGCTGGTGATGATGATGGAAGCACGCATGCACCTGCCGTCTGAACTTTGGGAAGGCACGACCGAGAAAATAGGCACTATGCCGCTGGACGGGACGCTGACCGTTGGTAAAGACCAGCGCTATTACCACGCGGCTACTAACCACCAAGTAACCCGTAACGACCTACGCAAGCGCCACCAATGGACGGAAAACATATTCCGCAAGTGGGTCAAGCGAGTAATACCTGATATGCTGCCCATACTCCCGCTGATAGCGCCAGCGAAGGGAAAACAGGACGAATTGACCTTCATGCCCGACGGCGGTGGATATATGCTGCCTGACTTGCAGAAACCAGTCCCGAACATATTAGACCTGCTTGGCGTTGAAACCAAATTAACTGGAGCAAACAGGAGATGGTAAAATGAGCAAACCAAGCAAACTCTATATGAAAACACCCGACGCACGAAACCCCCACGGCCTGACCTGCGAGAGCATACTCCGCAGGCTGGAAGTGGACGCTATGAACGGGAAAAAGGTGAGCATAGAGCGCTGGAGCGACTATGCCCCCGCAAGCGCTAATGTCAAAAAGGACGACATAGAAAGCCAAGTGCAGATACACCCTGAAAGCGGTATCTTTGGATTGGGGCATAGCCGCACCGAAACGACAGGTGCGAGACACTCGCAAAGCAGCAGACTCCCGCAGCCTGTTTTCTATTCGGACGACGGGCATATCCTGATGGGGCCATACCGCTATGCACGCACAACCCCAACCGATGATGGTCGGGTGCGCTTCACAGGCGCACAGGATTTGTGGGGCAACGAGTTTAGCAATAGTGCTATGACTATGCGGCTGTATTCGTGGGCCGACCTTATAGACGACTACAATAAAAACGGGCGGCAATTATCGGTGCGGTTCAAAACGCAGGCGCACAACAGCAAAGACCCTGCTGATTATACCGACCGGCTGTGGGACTTGAACAACCTGTATGTCGCTCATATTATTTCCGGTAATGAGATAGCGGACAAGCAAATGGAATTGTGCGGCTACGAGTGGAAGGCATGATGGGTGAAACGGACGAAGCGGCATACCGCGCATACCTGAACGCAGAAGTGCGAGATATAATGATAACACGCGCCGGGCCACAAAGCAAACGGCTTCATTTAGTGAACCCTTACGATACGGTAAAAACCTTCTGCGGGCTGAAAGCAACCGAAGTGTGGCGCTGGTCACAGGACAGGCTGGAAAGCCACGGCCCGCGCAGCCGCGCTTCGCAAGTGTGCGCTACCTGCTTGAACATGCACAAGCGCACCACGCCCCCGGTGGACTACACATGAGCATGGCCGCCCGTAAGAGCAAATCTCAACCGGGGGTTTTCACCAAAAACATGGGTGCATTTCTTCTCGGGGTTCGTATGGCCTGTAATTATATTTATGAAGCCGACAAAGGTTGGCTGGAACACAAACAACAATCGGAGAAACAAAAATGAAAGACACCGAAAAGAACAAAGCAAGCACCACACACCGCTACAAGTGCGGCAAGTGCGGCGAGAAAGGACACAACGCACGAACCTGCACAACCGCAGGTTTCCACACGAGAGCGGTGAAAGCGCTGCGGCTACGGCAGAAACCTACGCGCTACTACGCCTGCTCAATATGCAGCGAAGTGGGCCACAACCGCACCACCTGTCCCGCAAAGAACCGCACCTACAAGTGCGGAAAATGCGGCGTGGAAGGCCACAACAAGCGCGGCTGCACGGCAGTCATAAGTGTTAGTGGTAAAATCATCACCCCACACAACTTCACGGCGGCACGCGGCTACCGATGCGGCAACTGCGGCATGGACGGCCACAGCAGGCGCAACTGCCCCCGGCGGAAGCATGACTACTGAACCCGAGTGGAGCGAAGCCGTAATGAAGTGGGAAAAGCACTTCGACGACTGCTACGACTTTGGGTTGGGGAAGGTTGACGGCGTGCATTTCGACGCCACCTCTATCGAAAAAGCGCTGGCTGAAAAAGATGAACACGCGCTGCTGAACTTGGCCGATTATTTCAAGCAAACTGCCGATGCCTACTCTAAACTGTCCTTTTCTTTAGCAAAGGCGTGGGATGAGATACATGCGAGCAGACAACTGGATATTGGAGCCGATGAGTAATATACTGCAAGTCCTGTCGAAACTGCTGGATATACCGCAGCGCGATTGCATACCTGCAACCGAAACTTGGGACGAGTGGCCTGAACGGATAGTTATGAGCAAAACTCTCCTGTGGACGGGCAAAGGTATGTCGCTGAACCAACTGGCGCTGTCCGACGGAACCGACGACTGGATTATGGCTGATGTTTGCGGCTTCCCGACGCTGCCTGTGCAAATTCACGAACCATTAGGCGCTGCCCTTTGGGGCTTTGCCGACGGGCTGCTGTGGCCTGCTACGGTGTGGGACACCGTGCATTACACGCGCCCGCGCATGGTAAAGGAATTGGTGAAGGACTTGCCCGGCAAATTGAGCCGGGTGGACTTGAAGCACCTGAATACGGACGCTTTCACCGCCCCGCGCGAGTGGGCCACAATCGCCGTGGGCGTATTGAAGCGGCTGGTGCCGGGCGAACACCGCAGCCTGTATGAAGTGGATATGCACGGCATACGATTAATCGTCCCACCGAAGGTGGTCGGGATTACGGAACCGCAGAAAGTGAACAGCCACCAAAAAGACTTGGTGCGTAAGCCGCGCGAGAAGTGGGAACACTAATGGGCCACCACCACCACACCCATAGGTTTATATTCGGAAATAGCCATAGGGGTTCGGCATGACCACGGAAAACTTTGCTCGGCTTTTGACACCAGCGATACCTACGCTGTCCCGCTCATATACTTCCGTGGTTGCGCCACAAACGGAGAAAACATGCGTATAGAAGTGTATATCTCACAGGACGACGAAGGCCAAATCAGGAAGGCGTTAGACGCTTCGCCTGACACACCTACATATTCCAGTTTCGCAAAATACTGGATTGTAAAGGCAGCCAAAGCAATAAACAACGGCGATACAGCCGTGGAGTTAGATTAATGGGGCAGTATTCTCTTTCGGGCAACATACTGCTGGAACTGAACATGGTAGTCGAAGCCGACGGCAAATCGGAAGCGCTTGAACACGCGAGTTTCTATCTCGCCAACGCAGAAGAAACGCTGACGGTGAACGCATACCCTGATGGCGAAGTCACTATCACCGAGTGGAACTATGGTGATTTTGACCTGCCGCAGCCCGAACAAGTAATCGAAACATAGGAAAACAAACATGAGCGATAAAAACGAGAAAGCAGACACGACTTCTTACGAAGTCGCATACATATACGACACCTTCGGGATGGCGCGTGAAGCGATACTCACGCTGGACGACGAGTATCAAGCATACCTGACCGACTTGTGGTATATACGCAGCCCTCACGGTAAGGGTGGCCCACGATTGCGGATTAAAGGCCGTATGAAGCGCGACAAGCGCGAGCAATTCCTGATGGAGATGCTCGGGGGCATGGAGAAGCAGATGGGCATGCAGAGAGCAGGCGGCAACGCCGGACGCTACCTGCATATCGTGGTCGCAATCACGGAGAACGCCGAGATTGTGGACGAGATAGACAACATTTGTTGGACATGCGGTGGGATTAAGACCAGCAAGCCGGCGCGGTGGATAAAGAACAAAGCGCCCAAAGACGCAATCCTGACCGAGCATACGGCAAAGATGATTGACATATACGACAGCACCGAAATGGATAAAGAAGCCAACGACACAGCAATCTTTGGCGGGCAGTTTGGAAAATGAACCCCGGCCACGATAAATACAATAAGGAAGTGTATTCGCTGAAAAAACTCAAGCACGAGCGTAGGCGTATGGTTTATGCGCTTAAGCGCATTAGCCCCGCCCTTGACGACGACGGCATACTGCGTGTGGATAGGCTGTTTGACCTGCTGATTGATACGATTAGGGATGTAGCCGGCATAACCCCGCAAATCGAAGATGCGGAAGTCTATGACGCTGGTTATGCGGCAGGCGTAAACGATACAACGGACGAGAACGATGAGCGAAATAATAGAATACGAGATTAGCCTTCTGCATAAGATACCCGGCAAGCGGCGGTATGAGATGCTGGAAGCAGGCATCCGCCTGAAGGCAAAGACCACGGCGGACGAGATAACCAACAACGGCAAGTTTTTGGAAGCGTGGCGCAGATTGCGCCGACGCGCCAAAGTAATGCTGCTGGAAGCAGATTATGATGTTAAGTCGGTAGGTGATGCTACCGCACCAACGAAACCAAACAAAAATGGAGACACAAAATGAAAAAGAACACAAAGAGCCAGTCGGACGAAACTCTAACTTTCGACCTGACTAACCTGCTCAAAGTAATTCGCGGCTCGTCGAACCCCGACCACCTGCCCACAACAACACTTGGGCGTAAGGTCGTGTTTGACTGCATAATCGCTTATGCGGTGGCTGCGAAGGAACTGCTGGAAGTGCGCGAAGGCGTGCGTAAAGGCACGATAGACCGCATGGTCTATGCTGCGGCGAAGGTCGCCAGCGACGCGGCGCACGAAGCGCTTGAACAAGTGGAAGCGGACGCAAAGTCCGACCACCTTGACGGGTTTGACGGCCACGAACCAGACATGGAGGATGTGGGCGAAGATACGCAACTTCTACCCGAAAAATTTTCCATGCCAACTGCGGAACCAGCACAAAAAGCACCCGACCCTGTGGTGCCGACAACTGTTGGCCCTGCAAAGGAAACTACTCCTGACCCGCCAAAAGACCTGTTCCAACTCCCGGTCAAAGGCAACACACGCGCATACAGCGCGAGCGAAAAACTGGCGATACGCGACGAGATACTGCGCGGTATCAAGCACAAAGGCGTTCAGGCCCGCCTGATACGACACTACAACCTGTCGCAGGGCGCTGTCAGCAGGATGAAAACCGACCCGATGTGGCTGGCGAACATGCAGAAGGCGGCAGGGCTTGACAAAAATGGCCTGCCTGCTCCGAAGGCTGGCCCGTATGATTACACGCCCGACGAGAAACTCATGCTGGCGATGGCTTACCGGGCCATCCCCTACGGGAACAACAGGCGCGTTGATTTTGAGAAGCGCTACCACGCTTCCCCCGCTACCTTTTCTCGGTGGTATCACAAGCGGCACGACCTTCGCATCCTATCCGCTGTCGAGAAAGGCGACCCCGACCACCCAGATGTTCCTGCGGAACTTATGAACATAGAGCCGCGAGCGAAGGTGCGGGACTATACAAACGGTGAAAAGGCCGTTATTGGTAAAGAATACCGCTACGCGGACAACCTGCACACTATGGGCATGCAAGTCGCAATAGCGACCTACTACGGGACTTCCTGCAACTCACTCAAGTATTGGAGCGCCCGCTACCCGACCACCCCGCTTTTTCCGGCAGGCAGGCCAGCCGATTTGGGCGAAGCGCTGGACTTCGGGCCGCCGTCACACAGCCCTGCACCAGCGAAGCCGCGCAAGCGGCCTGCGTGTAGGTTGTGCGGGCTACCCGGACACAACGCCATCAACTGCAAAGTGATGCCGCAGCGCATGGCGCTGGTGCATGACTACATACACCTGAAAAACCGGGACGCGCCGGGTATTCGCAACGAGTGGCTCGTTCGCCATAATGTATCTTTGGAGATGTTGCAGGATTGGGCTGCCCGCTACAAAATGGGTTATACCGTAAGGTAAATCTATGAAGCAATTAGAACTGGATAGGCAAACCGCTGTCAAAAACGGCCTGCGTGACCTACGGCACCTGTGCGGCAGCGCGGACGACGAATACTACCTGCCCCCCATTACCGAGTGGACGCAGATGGACTACATGGAATTTTTGCAGATACCTATACGAAAGAACCGCCTTGTTGTGCAGGTGGGTGGAGTCGAAACGCTGTATGGCTTTGCTGTGAAGCACGGCGACCACAAACTGCTTCTCAATTCTATCAAGCGCGTGTCGCAATCCAAGCGGGTTTGCGGCAAGTGTGGTTTATATGGACATGTTCGGAGCAAGTGTCGGCCAACAACTGTCAACTTCGGCGTTGATAAGAAGGGCGAAGTCGTAAAACTACGGCGGGATGGGGGTGCCTGATGGCCTGCTCCTACTGTAAGCATAAGCGCGGCCTATTCGGAAACCCCGGACACAACCGCGCCACCTGCCCTTTGAAGCACAGGGACGAGCACATAGCCGGCCTTGAAGAACGAATACGCGAGTTAGAAACGGAATTGGACGAATTTAGGGGGCCAAGCGAAAGGTAAAAACTATGAACTTTGAAGAATATGTAGGCATGCCGGTTAAGATGGTCTATAATGACGACCCAAACGAAAACCCAAACTGGCAAAAATCTGTGCGCGGCGTTGTGGAAGCAGCGAACGACTTTATTACGATAAAATCCGACAGCGGTTTCCGCGTTGCGGTGCGAAAAAACAGGATTATCAGCCTGCGAGAGATAAAAAAACAGACAAATGGCGCCCGTCAATAAACATATATACCTGCCGTCGCTCGCAGACCGGGCTGGCCGTGGGTGGTATACTCGGGTTAGGCCAGCCCCACTACTGTTTTATGGGGTTGCGTTATGCGACCTGTCCTTGCATACCACTCATGTTTTACCCGCAGGGGGTAGCGGACGCACCCCCGACCACTCTCGCCAAAGGCACTATCTCCACCGACTGAAAGTATATAAAAGCAACAAGTCGCCTCCCCGAACGGGGCGGTGGTAGGCGTGGAGCCGCGCATTAGAACAGCGTTGGCTGCACAACTGAATAGGCTATTTATCACGCGGGACGACCTGTATGGACTCCAGAAACCGGACAATTCATACTTTGTAGCCCGCGAACCGCTGACGGGTGAAGTGCTGGAGCGCCACCTTGACGGTAAGAAAACCGTGCTGGCCTACACTTTAAGCAAAGACAGCACGGTGAAGTATGTTTGTTGGGATGTTGACGTAAAGAACGCCGACATGAAGGCCGCGCGGGGCGTTGTAATGAAAATGCTGGATGCCTGCGCCCTGCACGGTGTTGGCGATATTCTAGTCGAGTTTTCAGGCGGGAAGGGCTATCATATCTTCCGCTTCGTGCCGCCCGGCACCAGCGCGAAGGATGCCCGCGAGTATGGGCGGCGCATAGTCCACGCAGCGGGCTTGAGCGAGAAGAAAGAAGATGATATACATGTTGAAGTATTCCCGAAACAGGATTTACTTGGCGAGGGAACAAAAGTCGGCAACGGCATCAAACTGCCCATGTGCTATCACCAAAGCGCCGGGAAGTGGTCTTATTTCGTTGATATTTACCGGACTGAAAGCAACGGCGCTGAAGTGAAGGTGTCGTTTGACGACATAGGGGCGGCAAGTGCGCTCAACTTGCTGGTGGGAACAAAGACTCCGGGAATTGACTTGGAGGATATTCCGCCGCTGGCCGAAATCAAAGTTTCACACCCGCCGAACAAGCCTAAAAAGCCGGGCCGCACGGAAACTGACTCGGCGGTGGAAGCCATCAAACAGCACCTTACGATACTCAATCTGGAGCCTACCCTTACTGGCGCTCCGGCGGGAGAGTGGGCCGACGCGCAAACCTGCCCCTTCGACACACATCAGGGCAAGCCCTTCTCTATCTTTGGCGATGGTGAGGCTTTCAAATGCCACTCCTGCGACAAGGAAGGAGATGTGCTGTCTTTTTACGAACTCAATACCGGCGTGCCGTTCAAGGAAGCAAAAGCCCAACTGCTATCTATGCTGCCGACAAATGTTCGCCCGAAAAAGAAAGGCACCGGGCTGACCCAAAGGCTCGGTGCCGACGGGAAGGAACCGCCTGTCTTTATTTTGGCCGCCGAAGATATTTTGCGCGATTGGAATATCGCGTTCATAGCCGAAACGGGCCGCACCTACATTTATCAGGAAGGGCGCTACCAACTTGACCACGACCGCCGCCGAATTAAGCGGCGTGCTACGGCCCTGTTGGGCGACAGGTATTCCATAAATGCGCGTTCCAACGCTGCTGAACTCGTATGCGACCGCAGTTTGCGCTTCAGGGTCGAGTTTGAAAATAACATAGATTTGCTGAACCTGAAAAATGGGATACTAGACCTTAACACCATGCAACTCCAGCCGCACACTCCCGATTACCTGTCGTTTGAACTGTTGCCGGTGGATTTTGTTCCTTCGGCTGACTGCCCCGAGTGGTTGAACTTTCTGTCGCAAGTCGTTAATCCGGGCGACATAGGAACCTTGCAGGAGTATTGCGGCTACTGCCTATACAAATCCAATCCCTACGAGAAGGCGCTCATGCTTACTGGGGTTGGTTCAAACGGCAAGTCGGTTTTCATGGATATATGGAAACAAGTGTTGGGGCGCGACAACTATGCTTCGCTGACCCCGCAATCCTTTGACCGGGACTCACAGGCTTTACTGGAACTGACTGATAAACTGGTCAATATCTGTGCTGATGTTCCTTCGCAGCCAATCCGTGATACTTCGGTAATCAAAAAGATGATGAGCAGCGACACCGTGACCGTCAGGCCACTCTATTCGCGCGACCAAGTTAAGTTTGAGAGCCGCTGCAAACTGATTATCGGTGCTAACCAAGCGCCTGCGCCCAAGTATGATGATAGCGTGGCTTACTTCCGGCGCTGGCTGATTGTGCCGTTCCCTAATACTTTCTCGCCCGGCAAGCCGGGTTTTATTCGCAAAGACGACTTGGAAGCGACGCTGCTGAAGGAAGTCAGCGGCATCCTGAATTGGGCGCTGACTGGCTTCACGCGGCTAACCACACAGGGCCACTTCAGCGATACGCGCAGCGCGGAGGAAATGCGTGTGGCCTACGAAGAAGCGCAGGAACCTGTGATTGTGTATGTTGCGGAGCGAATACAGCAGGGTGATAACGACCGCATATCCAAAGACGACCTGTATGAAGACTACGCGGGTTGGTGCAAAGCGCGGGGTGTTTCGCTGCATGGTAAAATCGCTTTTGGGCGACGCTTCCAGACTGCTGCGCCGTTTGTCCGGCAAGGCAAAATGGGCGGGCGCGGTGAGCGCATTAATTGTTGGATTAATCTCATCTTTAGCATGGAACCTATCATCCCGGACACATCCCGGACACAGGAAGCCGCTACATCCGGGCCACATCCCGGACACATCCCGGACAAAAGTATATTTTCGGGCGCTAAAACAATCCCGGACACATCCCAGACAAATCCCGGACACGGCAATCATCCCGGACACATCCCGGACACAAAACTACACACAACGCCGAAGTCCGATACGGCAAATGGCTCCGTGTCCGGGATGGTGTCCGGGATGGAACCGCTATCGTCGGGGCTATCGTCAGAAGGCCCGGAACAATCTTTACTAAAGGTTGACGACGATGAAAGGGCAAAAACGTCCGTGTCCGGGATAACCCCTTTAAACTTTCCCCTATCGCGCCTGCGGGGGCGCGAGGCTCCCATAGATACAGAAAAAACAGTATACACTAACAATACAGGGGGTTCATCCCGGACACCGACCGAAAACTTTGTAGTTTCTGATAAGGGTGGAACCAACGAGGAAATGCCCCAAGTATCGCTGGTTGCGCTGTGCGATTTACCCGACTTTATGGGTAAAGATAACAAGGCTTACAAGGGCATAAAGGAAGGTGCAAAATTCACCCTGCCGTCGCTCAACGCAGCGTGGCTCCTGAAGTCAAAGATGGCGCGACCTGACAAGGAGGAAGAATGAGTAAGGACGACAGTAAACAACCGGAGGTTGTTATGGCCGACGGCGTAATGTTCATAGATGCCGAAGGCGACTGCGATGTGTGTGGGAAGCACCAGCAACACCTACATCACTTTGGGGAGATGTGCGATAACTGTTATCGAGACTGGTCGGCAGGATATACACGGCGATGGAACGCGAAATGAGCACCGACAACACTTATTGGCTGATAGCGGTTCTGCTGTGGATTTTCTTTATTTTGCTGGTGCTGCTGCGATAATGGGCGAACGTAATGTTTTTATCAGGCGTGGCCTACTCGCTAGCGATATATGGGTGAACTCATGGGGCTGAAAATAGACGACGGCGACACCTGCCCCGCCTGTGGCGCTTACTGGAGCCTGTCGTTGACCGGCTACAAAATGTGGTGCGCCAATGGACACGCCCCGCCAGCGGACAGAGAAAATGACTGAAGGGCAAGTGCTTCTCGTATTCGCCGGAATACTGATGGCGGCCAGCATTATCGCATGGGGTTTGCTGGAGCGCGAACGGAACAAGCGCGAGGAGCAACAAATGTTGGAGCGCCTTTTATACCTGTCGTCAGGCCCGGCGCGGCTCACCGCGAAAGCGGCTGACCGGCTCAATCCCTTCCGCAAAGGATGATGCACCCACTCGCACTCCGGGCCGAAGCGTTGAAGATGCTGCGCTCCGGCGCCACCTACGGGGAAATCACGCGGAAGTTTGGTATCACCCGGCAAACACTATACAGGTGGCGCAAAAGCCCCACACCCAAAACCCACGCCAAGCACCGCGTCAAGTATCGCAAGGCCCGTGAAATGCTGGATGGCGGGCAGACGCGCGTGGAAGTCGCAAAGCGGTTAAGAGTTTCGCGGGACTCGCTGCGTAAATGGGAGAGAGAAGGCAGGCTGCCGGCGTCGCGGGCATCCCATTTAACCCCCATTAGAGGCCCGCTAATGCTTCTGGATGAAGATTATAGGGTTCCCTACGGCCAATTCAAAACCGACGCTGAAATCGCCCGCGAAATGATTGTCGAAAAGGCTGATGTAGTGGAGTGGCGCGAGCGGAACGGCCTGTCGGAACGCATACCGCCCCCAAAAACACACATGACAAAACGCGACCACGCAGCCCTGAAGCGGAAGATGGCGCGACAATACTGGAACGACATGATGAAGTGGGGCGTTGCCGCCAACCCCGAACTCACCTTAAGCGATGTGTTTGACTACATACGCGGCGGCATCATGGAGCAGGATTACTATGTCAGCCATCTATGGGTGCGGAAATGGTATGAAACCACGCTCGTCCCGCTAGGCTGGCCCACAACTCATGGGAAGAAGTTTCAAGGCCCACGCAAGTCGGTTCTTGCCAAATCTTGGATTGCTAAAATCAGGGCCGAAGAAGGCTTGAAAGGATAGACTTATATTCCCAACTTTTGTCGGCCCGTTAATGACCGTGCGCTGCCTGTCAGTAAAAGAGCGGCAGGAACTTGCATCCCATCTGGATAAAGAAGTGGGAGATGGACACCGCAAAGCCATAGAGGAATTTTTCGACGACTGCGAGAAGGGCCGCACCAAAAAACGGCTATCAGGGTATAATATTTACATATCCGAGTGCGTCAAAACCGACAAAAAGGATTTTAAGTCATGTGCTACTGGCTGGAAACAAATGTCGGCTGACAAACAACAGGGCTACCGCGACCGGGCTTCGGCATGAGCGAGGACGAGGAGTGCGACACCTGCAACTACGCGGTCGGCGCAGGCATGATACTCCAGAACTGTAAGGACATTGACTCCAACAAGTGTGATACACTCAAAACCAAGTTTTTGGCTGGTAATATTTCCTTTGATGACCTATATACTGAAGTCCGGGACATGAACGCTGGCAACACAGACGCTATCGCAACCATAGATTACACCCGTAAACTGGTTTATGGCCGTGGGTGAAGGCGAACACGACAAAGCGCTGGCCTGCCTGCCGGAAAAGGAACGGGTGATGCTATCGCAACTACTGGACGCCAAAGAGAAGACGCTCCGCGACCTGCATACGCATGAAAAAAGGAACGCTGAAGAATACGGCATGGCCGTTATGGACTATCCTGCTGATATTACGGACAACTTAAACTCGGTTAAGCGCCTTCGTAGCCGGTTGAGGTTGACCGCCGATACTCCTTGTGAGGAGTTCAGCGATTAACCCCGTATGGCTGCCCTCTTGGGGCTGGTCTTCTGTTGAACTTCTATTGAAACTTCGTTCTTAACGTGTTCCTTTACAGGACGCCGCTGCTGATGTGAACGCCGCTTTGATGTCCCGCGCAGACTTTCCAGTCCACGGGCCGTTGGCGTTCATAGTGCGTCCAACACAAGCCGCGTATGCGTTCTTGCTTGGCACTTTCCGCAGTCCTTTCGGCACGGAGAACTTGGTTCCAAAGATGTTTACTTGTCTTGCTCCCATTTTTGGTTTCCTGCCCCTCGTAGGGGCGACTGACACTTGTTGGCCCCCCATATAAAGGAACCGCAAAAAGGGTTTTTTGTGATAGGCGCTCTATTTCCCGCCCCATGCTTTAACAGCAGACGCATGGTGTTTTTCCAGTATTTCTATAATCTGTTCCTGCTTTTCGAGTTGCTTTTCAAGTAATGCAATCATCTTATCAAACTTGTTAGACTTGCGCTTCAGGTCGTCCATAGTTCCGCATCTCGGTTTAATCATTCTAATTTCCTTCGCCGTCCTTTCAGGTTGAAAGTGAATAACCGCAGCAGGTTGATAATGATGTTTTCCAGAATAATTCCATCCTGTTCCGTGCTGGACTCCGGGAAGACTGCTTCATCAATAATAGTCTGCACCAGCGCCTCGTTGATGATGGTTTCTTTCAACGCCTCAAACAGTTCTTGGTTCAGGAATATAGGCTGCGGCATTATTTTCATGTCGTCGGACACCAGCAGGCCCAGTTCCAGCATCTTCGGCATGTGGTAATTGACCAACTGGTGCGACAGGTCGGCTTGGTCGGCTATCTGATGCCGGGTTGATGGCTCACCCAGTTCTATAGCAGCGAACAGGATGCGAAACCGGGTGTCGTTTCGGGGTGCTTCCTTCCGCTGCTCGATTTTGACCTTACTGTTCGTCACTCTCGCCTCCTTCTTCCGCCAATATCTGTGCCAATATCCTCTTATCCTCTATCTCCTCAATATCTGTCGCTCGTTCAGCGCGAGTAGGCGGGTGAATTTCCCCGAAGGTTGCTACTAACGCATCAGGCAACTCCTCGGCAACGCCCTTATACTTGGTTTTCAGGTTGTGGTTTTCCCACCAAGCAGCTTTGCCGTCAATTTTTTCCATAGTCTTCGCGTTCTTTTCCTCGACGGCAGTATTCCAGAGATATTTCTCGTCGTCCGTCGTAGTTATTTCACCTTCAAATTCACTAATCAACCTTTGGTTGTAATTGGCTCGTAGCAGATAGAACAGTGCCGCAGAGTCTTGGTCAAACTTGGGTGAGCCGGGCATAAGGAAGCGCCACAGGGGAGGGTTGCTCAAGTTCAGCCATTTCTTGGTTTCTTTTTCCAGCCAGTCATTTACATCATTCTTCAGGCGACTGCTCAAGCCGGGGAAGTAGTCTAGTTCCAGCGGGTCTTCGGTTTGCGGGACTGCCATTTATTCTTCTTCCTCCACGGGTTCCTGTAAGGGCTTCGGTATGAAGAGTTTGCCCTTCGGCACGCCGATAACTTCCTTCTCCCCGGTTTCAGGATTAGTGCGCTTCCGTTCGACCTCACCTTCAAAGACAGCGTCCCACGGAGCGAACCACACGCCATCACTATCCTTTATAATCTGACTTTTATTAGCAGAAACCCGCGTAGTGGTTTCACCCGTTTCCTCGTCGGTAATTTTTCTTTCCTTGACTATTCCCCGGCTCTTGAACCACCCTGTCCTGCTGGTCTGCTTTGCTCCAGTAAGGTCTTCTCCGGGAATGACTGGACTTCTGAATACAGCGTCCGTGCAGTCGGGTATTCGCGCCAGCAGCAGCACAAAATCTTCGAGTTCGTCTTTGTATCCGGTTTCGAGTTCCTTCTTCCACTTTGCCGTGAAGGAGCGCAGCATGTCTGTTTTGACCAGAGGGTGAAGGCACTTGACCGTATCTTGAGCACTCATAGCACACCCGCTTTCACCAAGTTCTTTTGCAGGTCAACACTTGTTGTATGCACATATATCTGCGTCGTCGTGATACTGGTGTGCCGCATCGCCTCCTTGAGTTCTTCCAGCCCCAGACCGACCTCGGTAGCAAGCAGCGTCCCGAAAGTATGACGCAGGACGTGGGGCGTGACCTTTTTCTTTATGCCTGCTTTCTTGCCCCATTTCTTTATCACGCGCTGCACCTCCCGCACACTAATATCAAAGACCGGCAGGACGCCGTGAGAACAGTTATTGCTGACATACTTTTCCATTTGTCTGGCAAAATTCTTGTGGACAAGCCGAGTGATAAATACCACGGCCTGCTTATTACCCTTTCCGATAATCATAAGCGATTTGTTAGGCCAGTCAAAGTCATCTGGTGTGACTGACAGCGCCTCGCTAATTCGTAGTCCGGTGCTGGCAAGGAACGCTATCAACATCCGGTCGCGCTCCCTGACTAGAGGGTCGTAATGTGCTAGCGGCGCCGAAAGCAATGTTTTTAGTTCTTGGCGGGTAAGGTTCTTGGGTAGTCTGCGTGCTGCCCGACCACCGCGTTGCCTTATCCCAGCAGTAGGATTGGTCTGTGCCAAGTTCTGCATAATCAACCAATCAAAGTAAACTCGTAGTGCCGACACACGCACTGTCAGCGTCGAGCGGGACTTGCCTGCACCCTGTAGGAAGGCCATGTGGTTCATTACATCTATGGGCTTTGTCCTTTCTACTGGTTTCCCGAGCCATTTCTCGTAGGATTTAAGGGAATAGCGATAGGCCCGCACGGTGTTGTCGGCCAGCCCGAACAACGAGGGGGCGGTATTACAGAAGTTCTCAATCACATCTCACCGACACTTGTTAGCCATTATATGCTTTCGGGCCTCTCATTTCTTTTTCCCAACCTCTCGCCACATGTCCACACATTCCTCAAAGCCTTTCTTACCTTCGCCGTCGAAACCACCATACCCTCGGCGGCATTCACTAATGAAAATCTGGTATTTGTTAAGTTTCTTACCCTTCTTACTATGCAATTCGGGGCGTGGCTGGTTCCATATAGGGGCGGTCGTGGTTTTTTCCTTTTCCTTTTCCTTTGGCGGCTTGCCTACTAGATAGCGCTTCAGCCTTTCCTGCAATTCGTCAAGTTCACCTTCATCTCCTTCCGTAAGGTAAGGCCGTCTTTCTAATGCCCGTATGCGTGCCTGCATGTAGTTCAGGTCAGTTTCCATGCTCGGCCTCGGCGCGTTGCCACTTCCTTTTGTGTTCAAGGGCAAGGGCTTCGGCTGCTCGTGTAATGGCGGCACGTTCCGGGTCATCTTCCACGTCAACCTTGAAGTCGCTGATAACCGGGATAGTTACTTCCTCGCGGGCGGGTGTGGAGGTGCCGGCATACAGCATAACATCCTCATCAAACTCGCTGCCGTGGGTCAACGCCCAGTTCCCGATAGCCCGCCCTTGCCGAGTCATCTTGAAGCGATATTGTCCTCGATGGGGCTTGCGGTCAAGTTGCTTTGACTTTAGAAGACCCTTGCGCGTGCAGCGCAGGAGAGCGTGCGTGACCATGCTGCTGCCGCTGCCACGACTGACATGCGACAGATGGTCAATAATCTGGGCTGTCGAAAACCATTTGTAGCGGTAGTGGTCGCAGGCAACCGCCAGAACCATATACTCCTTCATCGGGCCAGACGACACTAAAGGGCATTTATAACTTTACCGCTGCTTCTGTTTTAGGGTATGGATAAATTTATTAACACCAACCAATGTCGGCCTTTCATGGCTGACCCCAAAGGCGCTAAAATGCTAGCCCCTAAAATTCGAGAACTTGCAGATACGGGTGAGATGTCTTCGACAGAGATAGCATCCACTTTAGGCACTTCCGCTGCTTATGTCCGAACTGTTATGTCGCGTGCTAAAACGGCACCGCCCGGCAAACAGAGGGATGTTGCAGATAGCGCAACGCTTGGTAGCGAAATGGCTGCGTTACGGGAAGTCATGCGTGAGGTTAGCACTTCAGCCCGTATAGACGCCGTAGTCCGGGCCTTTGGTCAACGTGACTCGACAGACTATGTGGCTCTTGCCAAACTTATTAACAGAGCACGCATTCCCGTTGCGGACTGTGCCTTTATTATCGAGAACTGGGCCAATCATATTGGAGATACGCTGGACGAGGATGAAATATCAGACCTTATCAGCAAGTCGCACTCAAGCACCGTAAAGAAAATACGGGAAGCAGAAAAGAAGAACACACCCAAGACTATGGACGACATCAACAAGGAACAAGCCGAACATATCGGCCAGCGCATAGGATACTTGCGCCAGCGACAAATGTTGCGAGACTTAGAACAAGACCTTTCTCCGACGGGACAAGCAGCAGGCCAGTCTCCGATGGTCGTTAAACGTAGGCGGTCAGTCCCAAAGATGAGTGCTGATGGAAGTATACAAACCGACGAAAAAGGAGAGCCAATAATGGAAAGTATCGAAGAAGAAGTGCCATACACCCCCTATATGCAGCAGCCGGCAGCCAGCAACGACATGATGCCGTTGCTGATGAACCAGATGAACCAGCAGAATACGGCTAGTCAAAATACACTTATGACTCTCATAACCGCTATGCTAGACCGTAAGGAAACGCCGCCAGTTGATACCGACAAGGAACTGCTAATCAAGTTGCTGGAAACGCAGGGCGACAATAAACTGGAGCAGATGCGAGGCGAATACACGCGGCAGGTTGATGAACTAAAGGCGAGCATTGATAAGAAAGACCTGCAAGATACATTCGGCGGGTATATTGGTGAGTTGCAGGAAGAAATAAAGAACCTCAAGGGCGCAGGCATGAGCGACGAGCGCTTCCGCTTGCAGATGCAGACCGACCTTACAAAGCGGCTAATGGATGAAGTTAGTGGCGCGAAGGAGTCAGTAGGCGGTGCGCTGGGAACGATGGCGAAGGAAATGGCCGAAGACCGTCGCCATTTGCGGCATCTGGAACAGTTGCGAGCGGCCCGTGACTTGGGCTATGACCCGCGTGACCTGAAGCGGTCATGGGAAAGTGAGCGCATCCCCAACGTATCCGAAGATGATTTGGAAATGATAATGGCAGGCCATTAAACCATGCGTATAATTTGTGTAGGCGCAGGGAAAGGCGGCACAGGTAAGACTACAGTAGCGACGGCGATTGCAGCACACCTTACCTCTTACTATGACGTTGGTCTTCTAGATACTGATTTGTCCTGTCCAAGTATATTCTCGCTTTTTAACCTCGAAGGGTATCAATATACCTTTGCTGAAAATGGGCTTTTGCTTCCACCCGTCTGCGAAGGGCACAGTAAAGGTAGTGCTCTTAAGATATTCAGTCTTGGTGCCGATATACCACCAGACCAGCACGTTGCTTGGTCAGGCACGCAATTAACCGATATGCTCCGCGACCAGTTTATTTCGATTGAGTGGGGTAGTATTGATGTGATGGTAATAGACATGCCTCCCGGCACTTCCGATAATGTCCAAGCAATCCTCGACTTCGTTCCGCACTCAACCATAGTCCCGGTTATATTAAACCAGAAGCTGTCTTTGATAGATTGCCGCAAGTTTATTGAACTGTGTAAACACAAGAAACATAGCGTATCGCCATGTATCATTAACCTAAGTGATGTCTTTAGCATGTATGATGATAAAACGATATATGAAATGATGCAGGTTAAGGTGATGATGCACCTACCTTTTAATCAGGACTGGGCTGCGGAAGATGCGGGCCTGCGTATACTGGAGTCAATAGATAAGGACAAGGCACGCGCATTCAGGGAGATTTTATAGATGGGTTTAAAGGACTCTGTTCTCAATAGGTATATAAACTGGAAACTCACCAAACTAAATACAGGACTAGACTGGGAGAAGTTTACCGCGGCTGTTGGCCTAATACAAGACCAAAAGAAGGTAGTAATCTATTACCTTACGGATAAAGACGATACTTACGCATTTGAATATGGTGATGGGCAGATTGTATGGCTAGACCATATACCACTTAAGAAAACTGCCGAAATCTGGAGTAATACAGAGGTTTTCAAGGCTATTATTACCGGAAAAATATCACCAGACGAAGCCTTCTATGGAAATCTGGTCGCATTCACCGGAGAACACCTGCTGCGTGAGAAGATAGCGGCCAACGTGCTTTTTGATGTATTGTTTGGCAATCGCTTTGATGAATTTGCCCTTAAAACCCCTGCCGAGGAGGAATATTAATGGGGCGTGGCCCAGTTCAAGCACAGGTTAGTTGGATATTCCGTTGCACAGGCTGTGGGGCTGATTGGTTAGTCAAACACACGCTTGATGATGATGAGTCGCCTGCCGGTGCATTACAGCCAGCATCCAAGCACTGTGATGATTGCGGAACTTTAATCGAAGGGGAGTTCCACGAATACCGAACAAGATAATTGTGCGGCCAACTAATGTCAGCAAAGCCTTTAAACCCGCAGCAGGTAGCCAGTTAGATGAGCGTTTGCCCAATCTGTAACGCAATGATTGGCAGGATGTGTGATGCACACGATGACCCAGAGGTATGTGCAGACCATCTAGACGAACTGGACGGTAAGGGCGTTTTCCCTGCCATGCTTAAGGCCGGCGTCTTTACCGATGAGTTTAGACACGGTGTATTGGAAGACGTTGTTGATGGTTCGGACATATCAGATGATGAAAAGACTGAAATGCTTGGTCATCTGGATGACGTTAAGAATTTTACACCTACCGAGAATAGAAATATAAAGGGAAATCCGTTAAAGCCACTATCTATCAGGGACGCCGTGAAGAACAGTTACAAGATATTGCGCGGCAGGGTGCCGGATGGCTGATTTTGCCGCAGCCGGGTCAGTTAGCAGTGCTGAACCGGGCTATAAATTTGTGAAGTTTACATCATTGCTTACCGACCGCCCGGTTAGCTTGAAAGACCCGGTAGTGCTGGCGATGAATGATATGGACAGGCTGGATATAGAATTGCCTTTTCTGGAAGGCTTTAGTTTACCACGAATACAGTATGGAATGCCCAGCACAAAAGATATGGAAGACAGGATAGATGGCGGCCTTGATAATTTATTTGATATATTCCCAGAAGCAGGCGAATTTGGAGACTTGATGGCGGGCGCGGTCAGGCAAGTCCTGAAGGCACTGCCTGATGAACTGGTTTCGCCTGATGACGCGGGGAACTCGATAAGTAGCCTTGTAGAAGGAGTGATAGATAAAATCTCGCTACCTGATTTGGGGGCGCTATTTACTACTCAAGTTAACGCTATACTGGCTGGTCTGGACGACCTTATGACCGAAGAAGATTTTGAAAACTGGACTGGAGGACGTATCGAAGATGCTAAAGACGCGCTCGAAAGTTTCTTCGGGCAATATCCTTTATGGAGTTACCTACCCAGCGCCGATGAAATAAAGGCTGCTTTCGAGGCACGAGGACTGCAACTTACTCGGCGTATTCAGGAAAGAATGACTGATACATCAATAACAATGATGGACGGTTCACACCCATCTAGCCGAAGTTGGTTGCAGGGAAGGTGTGAGATGTTGTTACGCGCCAAGTTCGGCCATCCCGACGATATAGGATATGAGAAACATTCACGCACGAATGTCAGTAAAATCAATTTCGAGAATATAGGGCGTAAAGCCTATGAAATATTATTTTACAAAATAATGGGAATAACCGACGCGGATGGGTTCGGCGGCAAGATATACGATGCCTTTGGTGATAACGGCACAATAACCAGACAGATTACAAAGGTGCTTCGTGACTCTGCTGGAAAACTCCGTAATGCTATAATAAATATAATTGAGGACATTGAGGCACTTATTCCTGCTCTGCTTGAAAATGCTTCAGATGTGGTTAAAGGCTTGGCCGGCAAGATAGGAAAAGAACTCGAAAAACAAATGGCTAATCTGGAAGACCTAATTGCAGGCATATCAAGATATATCGGGGATGAACTCGTAAAACATCTCGAAACGCTAATGCAAACATTTCCAACCGTTGGCTACCAGATTGGCACTGCCATAGCAGGTTATCTAAACCAGATAATGCGCGACCCGGCTGTGCAAACCCAGTCCGTAAGCATAGGAGATGCAATCGGTGAGAGGCTCGGCCAGATATTCCATAATGAACTACTACCTCTTATGCGCGGTTCTGGCACATTTATTGGCGGCAGTATAGCCGACCTGATGGAAGAATTATGGGGCACCCATATAGAACCGCAGATTGATGAAATAAATGACATATTTGACAGCTTGCAAGTCCGTATTGATAACCTGACTGGCGATATAGCGGGCTGGATTAAGGATGCCCTGTTCAAGCCGGTCTTGGCACCAGTGAAGAATGTATCGGAGGACGGGTTTGAGATTTATACCAAGGGTGGCGGGAAGTCGACACGCTATATTGCGTTCAGCGGAAGTGGCGGTTTTGACCTGCCCGGTGAAGGTATCCTCGAAGGCTTGCGAGAACGCTTCGCTAGCCGAAGCACAATGGACGGCTAACTGCTTTTCAGGCCAAAAGCGGTAAAGATAACAGACGATTTCACTCCAAAGGGATGGTAAAGATTGCAGCCGAACATTTGTTGGCGGTAGAGTTATATACTGGACACCGAGTCAAGCAACGGAGACAACCATGTCACTACAAGGAGCAGTAAACACTCTTGTTTCAGGAGTGAAGGACACCGCCAGCGACGTTGTAGACCTCGGAGCAAGTGCCGGACACGGCCTTGCCGATGGAATGGACATCGCTGCGGGGATAGCCTGCAAAGGGCTGAGAACGCCCGGCGCAGTGGTAAGGCGTATAGTAAACACAGGGGAGGGTTTAGTTAGCGAACTTCTGTAGGGCTATATGGGTATTATAAAGCGCGTTGGAGAAGCAATCACCGGCATCGGTGAAAGAACGGAACGAGCAGGACAGGGCATGCTCTCGTCTATCGGCTATCGTTCACGCTCACACGCGCTACGCTCGCGTATAGAGTCTCTTAAAGTGCCTGAACTTATAGCACGCAAGAGAAAGAAGGTCTCGCGTCGCTCCAATAATGGAGCAGTAGTTTCAACACGCAAGGCACGCGCAGCGGCCTATAGGGAACCCGCATCTAATAGTGCGGCTTCCAATAACGCCAATACAACAGAAATCGTTTTCAGAGGAGGATAATTATGGGCTTACTAACCCCACTCGGACTTACTACACCTGAAGAATTTATGGCTGTCCAGATGGCGACAGCGAACAAACTCATTGATGTAGCTACGAAGCAGACAGGCACAACGGCAGACGACTGGGTCGTTCGTCCTTTTGTGCCAGACGGACAGACTGGCCCCACTGCGGCTAGCCTACCGGGTCTTCAAACACCCGACCTCGACCTTACAAGCAACGCGAATGTAACTGCTACGCAATTAGGTTGGGATATGGATTTGTCTGGTGTTGTCGAACCTTCAGTTTCATGGATAACCGTCAACAATACAACTACTGTGCCAGACCAGAAGTTCTACGGAGTCTATGGCTGGTGGGAAGATGCAGTCTACGGCGGTGCCGGCATAACATTGACGGAAGCACAGCCAAACACAACACTAACGGCCAGCCTGACCTATCCACCTGTAACACAGGGCTGGCGTTTCGTATCAGGAGCACAGACTCTTGATATGTGGATGACAGAAATGTGCCACGGCTGGTCTGAAGCGGTTGGTGGCATCACCAAATCGCCTATCATATACACCCAGAACAGCAACATCAATTTAGACATCTGGATTGCTGACAGCGGTTTTGTCTCCACTCCGGGACAAGACCACAGGCTTGGCCTGTTCATGCTAACCTGTGAGCGTGTCGGTGAAACGATTGCTGAACCCGGTATACACACCATTGTTCCCGGCGGACTTGTAACCAGCCAGATGTTCCAAGACTCACAGAATAGCACCGCCAGCGAACTTATGGGTATGGCAACCAAAGCCACGAACACACCCGCGAGCGACTGGCTCGTGCGTGGTTTCTGGCTCGACGATGCCAACACCGGGGTGCTATCCAATAACGACCTGTCCGGTTCTGAAGTGGTAACTGCGGCATCAATGAATGGATGGCAGATTGATGCCAGTGCCTTCATTAACGGAAATACATGGTATACGGCACTTGCTGACACTACCGTGCCAGACAACAAGTTCTATGGCTTCCATGGTGGCTTCCAAGGCCACGCTGGACTAGGCCACTTTGGTGGCGGGGTAACAGCCGGTGCGCCGAGGCACATGACAGGAACCACGGTTGCGGCGTGGGCACTTAAAAAAGGTGCTTCGACCGTCGCCTTCTGGCCGTGTCAGGAAGTCAACGCATGGTATCAGAACTGGAACTTCATTGCCAACAAGCCGGTCTTCTACGACCAGAACTCGACCATTGACATCTGGATGGTAGCAAATGACTCCAACTATTCCGACATGGATTATATTGCGGGATTGATGGGACTCACTGCCGAGAGGATTGGCGAGAATATCAGCAACGCTAAAATTAGCAACTAGGGGAATAATGCCCCGGAGAATCAAAAGTTGGATGCGACCGGGCCTGCACTGGACTCCCCGTGAGGGAGAAGAAGGCTGGCGCAGATGGCTCGTCAAGGAAGAATACAGGAAGGCAACCGAGGAAGGCCGAAAGGCAGAACCGGAGCCAGAACCTGAACCGGAGCCAGAACCTGAACCGGAGCCAGAACCGGAACCGACAGTAGCAACCAAGGTTATTGATGTAGCCAAGGCTACCGTAACTACGCCTATCAAGGGCGCAGCGGCGGTCGGTGGTGTCGCTATTGATGCAACAGCAGCAGCAGCCTCATTACCCGGTAAGGCAGGCAGGGCCATGAAGAGGGCCGTCGTGGGCAGCCCTGAGCAGGAAGCACCCGATGAAGACATTATTGAGGAAGCGGAAAAGGAAATAAACAAGGTTGATGAAGGTCTGAAGCCGTCCAAACGCGATAAAAACGGTCGTTTCCGAAAACCGAAAAAATCGCCAAAGGAAGCGCCGCCTGAAACACTTGAACCACCAGCAAAACCCAAAATCGCTGGTGGCATCCTGTCTGGTTACGAATGTAATTTCTGCGGCAAGACCTACCGGCTGGAACGCTACTACAGACCGCACTTGGATAAGTGCCACCTGAACCCGAATAACGTAGGGAGCCTATAATGCCGCTGCGTGAAAAGATTATAGGCTTTCCAGCATGGTATGTTGATGTCGTTTTCCGCAGGCCATTTAAATGGCTCAAGGACGCACTAACATACGAACCACCACCGCCATATTAGGTGTGGGCCTTTGCGACGATTTTAAACATACGCGGGGGCGGTGGGAAGGAACGACTGTGTTCGCTGAGAATGCACCGACTGAAACCCATATAGTAACGGGAGAATGGGGGGGTGGCCGTATTGCGAGAGTATTTGATGCTCCAATGGAAGTCATCACCAAAGCCAACGCAGACCTGATTGCCGCCGCGCCCGAAATGCTGGCGGCGCTATGCGACTGGTATGATAATTCTTCGAGCGCCGGGCATGAAGCAGGTGTAAGCATTCCCTACGATACATTAATGCAACAAACAGAAAAAGCCATCGGCAAGGCAAAGGACTGGGAATAATGGATATACGGGCCAAAATCGACAAAGAATTTGACAGGCAGCGTATTGATGAGGAACGGGCAGCCTACTATCAAGACGAGTTAGCGAAGATACGAAAGAAACTTGAATACATCAAGTTCCTTGCTGACGGCCAACAAAGGTTGGAGAGTTAGACTTAAATAGCGGGCGACCCTGACAATCCTGTTGGGCCACCTCGCCCACACACACTAGAGGTGCAAAAAGTATGAACGAAAGTTACGCGGCAGCCGCACACATGGCTGGCTACAAGGAGTTTGAGATTGGGTTTGCTATCGGACTGATAGAAGACCCTGCAAGGCCACCGAAATATTATCAGGTGGCTAATAAGGAAGCCGTGCCCTTTATCGAGAAGCACGACTCGGGATGGAATGTCTTGGCAACCAGCGCGACCAATAATGTTGGCGACATCAGCAATCTGTTTGAACCCAGCACTGACGCGCTTTATGTGCTGAAGTTCGGTGTATTCTCGTCCCCGGACTTGCTGGACTGGAGGGTAAGTATCCCGCAGGCAACGACGCTATTCGGTATCAAGAATGCCAACAGTGGTAGGATTAATGGTATGAACAGCCCGCTTTACAACCCTACCGTGACCATTCACGCATGGGGAACCACGCTGATTCCACACTTTACTATCGAGAATAACACCAATACGGCTTTTACTGCTAATGTTGGCTTTACCAAGATAGCAGTTAGCGGCCATCGCTACAAACTAAATGACCTTGCGGAGACCCCACCTACCGCGCATGTAATCAATCTAACGTCTATGGGGGCGAACTAATGAGTATGAGTCATCTAAACCACGTCCGCTTCTTCTTGGATGAGGATACCACAGCAAACTCGGCAGGGACGAATACCGTGCTTTATACGCCTCCAACGAATAAGGTATTGGAAGTCAAGCATATTATTATATCTCCCGAAGCCGGAGCAGATGGTTATGTAGATATATATGACGACACATCATCTGGAGTATTAGACCAAGTATTCCGTTTCGATTGGGACGACAGTAGCGATAACGCCGCTTTCCATTTCGGCCCATTGGAGGGATTCTACTTCGCTAAGGGTTTCCAATGTGTAACCAGCGCAGCGGGCAATGTTTCAGTAATGGTATCCGGTATCCTGTGGTGAGGGCATTATGGCTGATGCCACGAAACTACCGATAACGAACCAGTCCTTCAAAGACGACATCATAGAAGTAGTCCAAGACCTGCGCGGGCGCAAGCCGGGTCGCAAGTTCATCCCGAAGATACCTGTTCCAAAACTCGTTGGCGAAGAAGACGAAAATTTACAGGAAACGCTAAGTGAACTGACAATGGTGCTGGCCGACCTTCGGAATACACTATCCGGTGAAGCAGACTATGAGGCACAGAGGGATTGGGCTATATTCCCGAGTTCGGGTGGGTTCCAGTCCTATACACTCCCGACTGAAGGTGGTAGCAGCGAACTCTATATCAATTTCATAGACGGCACAGTATCACAGGATGGCACGGTCAAACACACCTTTAATCGGTTTGGAGAAGGCCAACCAGCAAGGTTCATGCAGATTGCGGTTGATAATAACTGCAAAATGAGTATCAACTCCCGTGCTGCGGGCGTCATAGACTTCAGGCAGGCATCCTCACCGCTGTCTCTGAAGGGCTTGGTGCTGGACTCACTATACCTGATATTCAATACCTCGCAGTTATCTATCCAGTTTGTAGCCAACAGGTCTGCTGGCGCTATGGAACTGGGGCGCGAGATAGCAGTCAAGGCACAGGGACAGACAACTCCGTTGCATGGAACCTCTGCGGTTTCGGTTGGCGTAAGCGGAACTTCCTACCTTACACTTGACTCTACTTCTGCTACTGACCGAACAACATGGACTGGCGCCAATAACACTATTGACTATTCATGGGGTGAACGGCAAAAACTTGCGGCCTTCATGCTGCATTGTGTTGAAGGCAGCACTCCCGAACACGGTATCAGCGAGGAAATAGGGTTGCAATACCGTCCAGCGGCTGGTGGCTTGAGCGACACACTTGACAACTGGAGTGTATTTTTCTATCGGACTTTCCTGTCCGGGGTTAATGACTTCTGCTGGTATCCTGAAAGCACGATGTTCTTTGAAACCAACTCTACCGTAAGGTTTAATATTACTGGACAGAATGTATTTCAGTATAATGGTAATAGCGCACTAATATACCCAACCATGATAACGGAGGAGTTCTAATGACAGGCATAGACGGGGAAGCATCAGGCACATTTGAAGTCGCGCAGGCACCGCTAATCAGCCCGTTTAAGTTTATTGGACGGCGTATGGATGCTGGCGCGGGGAGTGGCCCCGGCACGGGGTCACGCACCTACAAGGTCGCGCGAGCGATTATGACTGGTATCGGCGGCACGGCTTCAGGAGCGATGAAACCCATAGTAGTAGCAATCAGTCGCTACTGGAGGAGATAATTTGCCAGCATACTATGACGGTCGCGTATTGACTGGCGAGAGCCGGACAATGACACGCGGGTCAGGAGTTGATGTCCTTGCTAATGCCTATGAGGTTGCTATCTTTGAAGGCAAGTATGGTGATGTCGCGGCTGCGGCTGAAGCCGGAGCAGGCGTTAGCAATCCCGGTAATGCCATTAATGTCCTGCCTTTCACTGATTTCTCATTAGTCTGGTCTAATGGTGATGCCTCTAACGCCGTAACGGTGCAGATATATGTTCATAACCAAGTAGCCAAGCCAGCGACCAACCCGACTGACATGGACGCCGCAGCGTATGGCTGGGCACAACTCGGTTCTGATATTTCAGTAGCAGCGGTCAGCGCCGAGGCCACCCAGTGGACTGGTCGCTACCGCTGGCTGTCAATAGTAGCGAAGTCCGATGCGGGTGGCGGGTCATCAAGTCAGTCAGGTGTGCTGATGATGACTAACCCGGAGTAATGGACAAAGACCAAATCTCTGCCCTGTTCTTTGATAGGAATGTAACGCTCACTCAAATGGAAAACCGTATTCCATGGAGTCGCAAAGAGTATCAAGGTGCCAATAACCGCCGTGATATTTACTACCGAGAAGAAGAACTCTGTGAAACAGCACTCAATTTTGCTGAATACTTTGACTCTGGTGGCTATGTTAGTCCACACGGCGCCGGTCACGAAGCATTAGGTGAAGTAGGAACAAAGTTTATGGTAGCAACAGGGTGCTGGGATGAATAATGACGCATGAGCGCCATTACAATATAGCAATCCCGAAGTTCTCGAATAAGGACAGTCGCGGTGCGCGAGTGCGAGTGCCTGCGGAAACCCTGCACCGTTATGCTATGGATGTAAGCAAGCACTTTGGCGGCGTGACCGTCACGCCTTCACAAATCGGATGCTGGTATAACCACTGGGCAGACCCGCCAGAACACGAATGCGAAGAAGTAATGTCATTGGTAACGGCCCGAGAGATGGATAGCCGAGAGAACTGGCCCACTGACCCAAAGACGGATAAGAAGGCGAGAAACGCGAGTCAGGTCAGGGATATTGACCGTGACTTCCTTAAGCAATTCTCCAAGCAACTGGGCGAGGAACTGGGCCAGTGGACGGTGATGGAAACCGAAACACGCACCGATGTCCAGTTCCATACACCAGCCAAGCGCAAAGGTTTTAAGAGTCCCGCGATACCGGAACCTATAGAAAGGGAAGCAGAACTGTTCTCCCGATTACTCGAATAATGGTAGTTACCCTCGACGCGCTGTGCCAGATATGTGACCGGCGGATGCGAGTGCTAGTGGGCAATATACCGATTTGCCGTAAATGTCAAATATACTCTATTAACAGTCTCGCAGTTAATGAACCCGTCAACATTAGTTGACCGTCAGACTTATTAATATATCTCTATTCTGCATATTGTATGCAATCAGGCGATACTCCAGAAAATGCGTTATCGCAGGCGGCAGTTGACTTCCAGCATCAGGAAATACTCAAGATGGAAGCCAAAGCCACCCTGTATGAACAGAAGATGGCGGCCCTACGCGAACTGGTTAATGTCTTTCTTGTAGCCTTACTGGTCTTTGTAGGGTCATGGGTGCCATTATTGCTTTATGAGGTGCAGCCGCTTCAGGAAGCAACGTGGACGGCTATATCTATCGCGGCTTCGCTGGCTGTCCTTGTTCTATTAGTTTATACTATGCTTTACAATAATGCCCGTAATAAATCACGCGAAGACCTGTATCGGACACGCATGTCATTAGGAATGGGGGGTATGCCAATGCAACCACAGGGTTGGATGCAACAGATAGAAAGCCGCATGAACTATGACATTCCGGGGACTGGCTATGTGCCAAATATTCCCCCACCCCTGCCTCTAAAACAGGATACTAAACGTGATGACCAAGGACGTTTCATAAAGAAACCGCCCCAACCGAAGGTGAAATAGGAGGTGAAAACATCGACCAAGAGAGTTTAACAGTAATGGTTGCTGGCCTGATTGTAGTGGCTTGGCTTGGCTATTATCTGCTCCGTGCTACGATGGAGTAGGTATGGCGATTGAATTAGCCAATTACGAAGCCGCGATGTTGATAGTTGGTAGCATTGCACTGACCCTGTTCTTTCTGTGGTTTGTCTGGCCGCGTGTCAGGCTAACTAGCACTCCGATACCAGAGTCGGTTCAGCAGTATTCAACTGATTTTGTCAACTATGTCCGACGGGGTGCGACTTGGATTTCAATTCTGACCCTGTTTGCGCTGCTGATATGGGGTATGATGGTCTATTTAGACCTGACTACCAGTAAGGTAGCACTATGGCTAGGTGGTGGAGGCGCAATACTATTGCTGGTGATGTCTAAAGTGCCAGAAGCAGAGAACCTGATAGCAGCGATGACGGTATTCTGGCGAAGACAGGTCTTTCCGGGCGAGGAGTTCGAGATAACTTATTCCGGCGCGAAGTTTAAGGAAGAACTAACACTGATAGGACGCGATGAAAGGTTCTCCTATGCCCGTAATTTCGCTGGTTCACGCAGTCTGGCTATGATACCGCACACTATCTGGATAGATTCTATCGTTTCCAATATCACTCGCCAAGGTATGGTGCGCTGGATAATCAAGGTGCCACTTGACTTGAAGAAATTATCTGCACGCTCCGAGGTTCTGGACTTGGTTGATGAATATTGCGTTGAGTCCGGCTTTTCCAATGTCGTGCCTGACCAAGTGCCTTACAACTACCAGACCAAGTTACTTCCGCGCCTATGGGGGCATTTCCCTGTCCAGACACTCATAATCTACACCTACGTCAACACCCGTGAATATGGTTTCGATAATGAGAATGGCTTTCTGGATGGCGTATATAAGATTATAGAGAATGTCAAAGGAGTAGAAATAGCGGAGTTTAACGCATGAGCAGACTAACAATGACAGAAATACGCACACTAATCAAGATGCGGGGATTGGGTTATTCCCAGCGTGATATAGCGAAGGAGATGGGGACATCGCAGTCATCTATCTCACACCAGTTAAAGTCGTTAAAAGTAATGGCTGAACAACAAGGGCTAAACGAGGTATTTGCCGATTACTTCGGCGTAGTTATCCTCTCGCCAACAAATGTTCAGTATTCATTTACACAGCATTTAGGAGATGAAGAATAATGGAAATAAGCAACTATGTAATAACAACATTTGTTCTGGCCGGCGCTATCTCGGTATTTGGCCTGCTGTTATTCTGGCGGCTATGGCGTGGTTTCCTTGCACCGCCTACGCCGCTGTGCGACCGAGGCCGGCTGAAAATGGTCAATTTTTTCTGGATGATAGTAGTTGGCTCACACCTGTTTGTAATATGGTGGCTGGCACATGAACTATACTGGGATATATGGTGTGACTGGATACATGCTATGGGCTTCGACACCATAGGCTATGAATGTTTACCGAAGGGGAATGAAAGTGCATAGGAGAATAAGATGCCAGTAGGTCATTCGCTACTTGGTGGTTTGATAAGGGATTTTGTCGTTGCGACAGTCACGCTACTCAATGCACGCCATCGCTGGCTAGTTGTAGGCAGTGGGCGCAGTGGCGTTACGACCTTGCAAGAGGCATTCCAGACCAACTCGGACATCATACCTGATTTACCGACGACAGATAAAAAAATAAAGGCCCGCATCCTGAAGACCAAGATTGACAATAGCACCTTCAGGTTCAGGACTGCCGATATGATGAACCAGCCAGAAGGCCGCCACCAGTTCCTTGAGGAGATGCTATGCGAGCCAGTGGGTGTTATCTTTGTATTCAAGACCTTTAATGTAGAAGATAGTGGCAACATCAAATGCACCCACCTGCACGACAAGTCAGAGTTCCTGAAGGATGAAAACGGTTTCTGGCGGCATGAAGGTGATTATCAGCAACTACGCTTCCTCACTAATGCTTTTCTCTATCCACAGACCTTGGAGAGCAACTATCCTGAAGTTTTCTCCGAGTCGGCTTTAAGAAGCAGTATTCGACAAAAGTGGCTTAACAAAAATCCCTATGTGCCGCGTATTCTGGTAATGGTAGGCAACTTCATGGACATTACCTACGAGAAACTTGATAGCGCCAGTGCTTCAGCACATGCCGAGTCCATGCGAAGGTTCCTGTGGCCCTACATGAATACGTTTGCCCCCCTTACTTCACAGTGGCAGCGCTTCCACAGGCAAAGTTGGAGAGGCAAGCCGAAAGCACCCTGTTCCGTGCGCTATACTGCCGCTAGTGCAAAGTATAACATAGGGGTGCAGCCACTACTTACTATGATGAGGAACTCAACAAACGCATTTGGAGGATAGATGTCAGAAAACGCAGAACTGCCGCTGCCGCCTGAAATGATGGCGCAACCTAGCCCGCACCAATTCGCTTCACCACACGTCACCTTTGTCGAGGCAAAGGAACTACTGCGACTAGCGAAAACAGAATATAAAATAGCCAAGAGCAACGCAAAGGTAGTTACTTCTTGGGGTAGACCAGCACACAAGGCACGCTATTGCCAGTATTGCCCCTATGGGGTAAAAACACCTTTGCAGATAGACCCAGTAACTGGATTATTCCGTGAAGCATGTCAGCAGCATCAATACCTTATAGATAACCTGCATATAACCAATACTAAAGTCAGAAAGTTTGAAACTATGCGCTCCCGGATTAAATCAGGTGAACTGGTGCCCCGCCATGAACTGGAACATACCTTCGCATCTGTCTTTACGCCAGAGGAACAGGCCCACTTGCGGGAGTTAGGATATGTCCACAGAAGTGAAGTGCATGCAATGGTAGAACGTCTTATAAACGACATCCTTAATATCTTTGGAGAAGAACAATGAACGAAGCAGAAGAACTACGCTTGGAACTAATAATGGAAAAGGCTTTCATCAAAGCCATGCGGACGCTGATTGCCGAAGGCGAAGGCGATACAATGGGAGAAATGGGAGAGTCTGATGCTATGAAGGTTGAGGCGCAAATAGATGAGAAGTTAGAAATAATGGGCGACAAGGGACTCAACGAGCCAGTAGCACTACCTACGGAATTAAGTGAAACAGTGGAGAAGGCTGAAGAGGCTGCCGAGGCTGCCGCAGTTGCCGCTGCGGGAGTAGCAGCGGCTCCGCCTCCACTACCTGCACCGACGGGAACACAGCAAATGGCTGACTTGCAAGGACAGTTGCAAATGATGAATAATGTCAATGGCTTCCCGCCCAAGCCGTGTGTGCGCTGCCAGACCATAATGCACTACTCGGACTTGGTAAGCGGCTACACATGCCCGGAACACGGCCTGAACCCCAAACCCAGCCTGCTCCAGCGTCTGGTAGGTGGAACTACTGAACTCTCCACGGCAGCCGTAGCCACTACAGGTGCGCTTGCAGGGGCTTCGATGGGCATGATGGGCGCAGGGATGGCTATGCAGGGGAATATGGCTGCGATGCAAGGCCAGATGGCTGCGGGGCCACCACCGGCAATCCCAGCACCCGGAACTGGAGTAACCTGCCCTACTTGCACTAAACCAGCACAGGATATGACAGCCTACGGTGGCGAATATGTAGGCAAGTATTACTGTAATACCTGCAAAGTATGGGTTGAACCCACTGCGGCAGTAGCGACCATTGGTTGAAACCAATCATGCGGGCGTTCCGCGACCCTTTTCGCCGCCGTGCCGTGTGGCGGACATTTGTTAGCGAGATAAGGGACAACAGGTCGCTACGGCTATTCATAGTGGCTCATATCTTCTGGTTTCTGGTTATACTTTACCTATGGTGGTTTGTATTTTGAAAGGTGTGCTAATATACTCATATATTTGCCCCAAATGCCGTTTGCTACGCAGGATTATAGGTGCTTTAGATATAAAACAGAGGATTGGATACCTGAACTGGCAACGAGCGAGAGTGGGTATATTAATACATTATTTCGGTTCAAGGGATGATGTGCCATATAACTATATGTTCCTGAAGACTGACGGTTCACTGCACGAAGGTGCGGCGGCAATACCATTTATAATAGGTGCCCTTCTCGGGCGATGATGTTCCGTGCCAAGCGCAAGCCCTTGAAGAAGCCGCTTGACCCGTCCTGCTGCCCAAAAGGGATGCTGGGCGACCTGATGAAACCGATGAAACCGGCGCGTAAGCCGCTGTTCAAAAAATGAAACCGCTGACCCGAGTAGCAGAAGCAGCCTTTGGCTTCTTCTATGACCGAGCTTACGCCGCTTCGATAGAGGAGGCTGAAGGATAGATGGCGACTGTCAATATTTGGGATGGTAGCACCGATACGGACTGGTTCACAGCAGCGAATTGGTCAG
>Ga0208315_1000422_pt1 | contig 32277 bp, 27 predicted proteins | sample MalvireepMed_215_FD_184239 | JGI IMG/M metagenome (GOLD analysis project Ga0208315, IMG submission 184239) | Marine viral communities from the Global Malaspina Expedition - Malaspina viral metaG DeepMed_215 (SPAdes) (version 2) | ecosystem: Environmental > Aquatic > Marine > Oceanic | place...
GTTGTCGGTGGTACTCTCGCCCTCCATCTTCGAGCCGTTCTCGAGATTGAGCAACTTCAACTTGTTCCGACGCAACGTGGGACGCATCCACTCGGGGAGTCCCTTGAGAATGAAATCCACATGCGAGAACAGCGAGTCGCTGGAGCCATCCACCAGTGCCTCCTTGCGAGACACCATCAGGTAACTCTCCATGGGTCGGAACAGCCAACGCCAAGTGAATAGCGTCAGGCAAATCCAACTTGCACCCATGTCCCGGCTCTTCTCGATCAGGACATCGGTGTGGCCGATAGACTCGTTGAGGGCCAGGAACGCCTCGTCCTGGTACTCCCATGTCACGAATGGGATCTTGGGAGTCATCCCATCGGAGATCTTGCGTGGGTCATACGTCCAGCCGAAGACGTTGATCCAGTAGAGAATGTCCCTACTGCATGCTATCCACAACTCACGCTGAAGGCCCCGGTCAGAACCCGCTCTCGTCAGCACCTCCTGCCGATACCGCAAGTTCTGCTTCAGATTCTTCGGAACCTTGCTGTACAACGGCAGACTGGATGGATTCGAGCATGTCTGCGATTTCAGTAGTGGCGCGACGGGCATCCTCTCGGAATCCTTCCATCACCAAATCTCTATCCTCGGACTTGGAGGCCATCTCCAGCCACCGGGAATAAAACGTCCGTGGATCATTCCTCGCAAACTCCAGCAGACCCCAGGCTCCGGAACTCGGAGCCTCCTCCGGCTTTACGTCGCCAACAGCCACATTCTCGTAAACCCACTGGAATTCTGCCCGAAGGCTAGCAGATTTTCCCTTGAATTGCTCCTTTTTCGGCTTCTCCTTCTTCTTCGGTGGGCCGGTTTCAACCGGCTTATCAGGCGGATCAGCCGCCGTACCACCGAAACCAAACTCCTTCGCTGCGGCATTCCATGCCCTTTTCTTGGACATACCCTCCGCTTCGCACTCGGCACGACGGTACTTGAAGTTCTCCATCAAGCCCTCGTTGCGAAGGTGCGTCCAGAACTCATCCTTGGTCATCATCAGACGGTCTCCTGTTCCATGCACCAACCGCTCTCGTCTGATCGGTGTACCACACGGTGTGACAACGGGTGCGACGGTCCAGGCACACCAACTGGTAATGCATCACTGGGCCACCACCATCCACCCTCTCAGACTCCTGCTCACGCATCTCCGGCTGCTTCCCACAAAACGGACACGGCAGCAATTCCCACTCACTCGTCATCATCAGCCTCCTCTTCACATCTGTCATCACACTGCGAACATACAAATCCGCTTCCGTGCCGGTCGACACAAGGACGCTCGTTATCAGCCATCATCACTCCCCTCCTCACGCTTCACGGGTCCACCACTCATCCATACGCCATCGGAAAAGACATTCGACGCCCTGTACGCTCGCATCTCACCCTGGTCCCACTGGAAATCCAGTGCATTTCGGAACTTGATGACAAACGAGTCCATGTCCTCGGGTTCGGTGAACATGGAGCGAACGACTGGGTAGAGAATGTACGCAAGAGCCTCGTGAAAAGTGTCTTCACCTTCCTCAAACAGAAGTTCCTCCGTGCGACTCCTTGCCCCTTCCTCGCATGTCATTTCAATCGAAACCTTTACGCGAGATCCCATCACTTAGCCTCCTCTCGCGCAAGGAACGCTTCCTTGACTCCGTCAACAATCGACATCTGGACGGATTCTCCGAAGCCAATTTGGTTGAGAAATGCCTCCCTGCACCCCACCTCAATTGCCTTGATCACGAGGTCTCTGAAATCAGAGTCTTCCTGAAGTGCATTCGTCACACCACTCTGGATGGCCTCAATAACGCTAGTACCGTCTGTCATCACTTCCCCTCCTCCATGTCATCACAAGCTACTTCCCAGGCCTCAATCGCCATCTGCGTCGTATCCCCCAGTGCCGTGATCAGACACTTGTCACACGTCACCGCACCAAGGAAATGACCCGTCTGAGGCTCATGGACACACTCCATGATCTGGGGCATTTTGCCGCACTGCGGACAATTCCTCGGCTTCCCTGCCATCATTCACTCCATAGGTCCATTCTTCATTTTTAGAGTCTCGCGTCTCTTGGGAAGTCCAACCGCTATGTTCCTTGCACCCTTGCACGAATTCGAGCAGAAAACAGGGAATTCACGACTAGCCCTGCGTTCCTGATACTCCGTGCCAAGAAACTCCAAACCGCAATGATTGCAAGACAGATCGAATCTGCGGCCACGGTAATACGCAGTCCGACAGTCATCGTTGCAATACAAGCGAACTCCGCTAAGAGGGTGATGCTTGAATTCCTTCTGGCACTGACGGCACAAAGAAGTGCTGGCAGTGGACTCATCGTGTTCAGCGACACGAAGAGCCTGAGCCTTTCTGGAATGCTCCTTTGCCTCAAGGCTTGGTGTCTTTCCCGAGTGACCATTGTTCTCAAAAAAAGCAGCAGGAACGCCATGCTTGGCAATTGTCTTCTTGGCACGCTCGGAGAACATCTTGAACAGGCGAGGAGTGACCATTCCGGTTGAATCATTGAATCCGACCATCTTCTTGAACTCACCAGCCGTGATCCCATGAGCAAAATTCACATGACTGCCAAGGTTCTCGCCAATCCAGTCGCAACCCTCAACAAGACAAGGCAATTCGTCTTTGGTGAGGAACTCGTCGTAGCACTGGGGCAAGGCAATCCCCTGCGGATCGGCAATCCAGCGATCAAACCGCTTCGCCATGTATGCTCGGTAGCACACCCGAGAGCAGTATTTCTTCGACTTGTACTGGGAGGGTCTCACGTAGAACTTCTCGTCGCACTCCAAACAACGCTTTGAAGGACGCTCGCCAGGCTTGAGACCGGCCTTGATCCTGGCCCTGGCCGCCGCCTTCTCGTTGCTAAGTCGAATTGTCTCCTTCATCAACGGAGACTTGGCGTAGCAGGCCATTGAACAGAACTTCTTCTTCTTGTCGTAGGACCGAAACAACACGTCGCACTCCAGGCAACGGCCACGAATCGGACCACGCTTCCCAACAATCTTATCCTTCATTCCGTGGCCCCCTCTGGCTCAGCCGTATCATCATCGATGTAGGGTTTGGACCGCTTGGGAGTCACCAGCATGTCCATCGCCTCCTGGTGCATCTCGGCGGCTGAGAAGTTATGCTCCCCAGCGATCTCCTGATGGGTCCACAGGATATCGTGCTTCCAGCCAGCATCGAGGAGACGCTGCATCCGCTGGCGGATCACCTTCGCTGGCGGGGCCTCCTGGAACCTCGCCTGGTCGAGTCGGTAATCCTCCCCCATGATGCCAGCATCACTGGGGGATCCGTAGTTGTCGCTACTTGGCTTCGGTATCGGCATCGATCGGTTTCCTTGCAATGGTTAGTGTGTATCGCAACTTCTTGTGTGCCAGCAGAGCAGCCATCCCCACACAGGCCAGCCCGTGCAGCTGCGTCCGCAACGGGATGCAATTGGTCCCGTCACGGTAGATGGCCCTGCCAGCTGAGTCGAAAATCGACTCGGCCACGTTGGGGGTGAAGTCAAGCTCCTGCTCCACCTCGAACCCCGCGGTGACCAACTCAGTCATCAGCGGCACCTCGTACAGGTCCGGGACGTGGAACCCAGACCGCACGTCATCGTACAGGTCCTTGAGCGTCTTCTCGCCTGGGTCTGCCCCATCGTCAGGCACGTCACCCTCCAGCATGGCATCCAGCACAAGGAACACGCCACCAGGAACGAGTGAGTTCTTCACGTTGGCCAGGACCGCTTGCCGGTCCCATGACTGGCACAGGCTCTCGACCGCGTAGACCCCGTGGAGGTCACGAAAATACTCGGGCAACGACGGATCGTGGTAGTCGAAAGCCACCACGTCGACAAACGCGGGAAGTTTCATTATTGCAATACGCTCTTCCTTGATGCTTGAGCAGACACCTGCCAAATCCCAAGAACGACTGCGTTTAGAGTGGAGGTGTTTCAGGGTGCCGCCAATCCCGCATCCCAGATCCAACACGTTCCAACCTCCCTCGTCCGATCGAGGAGGCATTTCCCTGACCAGGGTGTTCTCGATGAGCCGGTTAGTGTTGATCTTGGGCTTGGTGCTCATCCCGTCTATGTGCAGCCCGTAGTGGACGCACCCGTCCGAGGCCCCGTTCTCCAGCCTCGACAGCCACACGTCCTCGTAGTAGGTGGCCACTTCCCTCAGCTGTTCCTTGTTCATGCCTTGTCCTTTAGCAGTTTCTCGATCTCCGGGATCGCTTCCTCGTATGCCCGGGATACGCAGGTGAAGAACTTGTCGAGGTCCAGGTCCAGCCCGAAGTTGCCCATCTCCGAGAGACGGGTCAGCTGGGTGATCACCCGGTACTTGCATGCGTTCCTCTTCAGCTTCTCGATTATCGTGGGCACGGGCTTCTCAGGGTTGTCCCACTCAACCGAGAGGACTTTGAGGAGCCACTTCTTGAGGTGGTGGTAGTCCTTGATCTTGCCACCGCCGCCCCCGTGCTGCAGTTCCGAGACGATCGCCTGTAGCTCCGGGTCACCCCAGTCGTGAGGCTCAACCGACTCTCTCCAGGTCTTGCTCCCCAGCATCACTCCCAGTACCACCAGTTCCAGTGCCCTGGACGGTGACACCCTCTCCTCCTCGGGACTGTGTTCCCTCTTCCGCGATGATGACATCGTACAGCCTTGTTAGCAGTTTGACGGAAACTGGCTCCTGCTTCCTGAAGATCCGAGACATGTGGTACTTGTTCACGCCCACTCGCTCAGCCATGTACGTCTGAGTCCACCCAAACGCTTCCTTCACCTCAACGAGTATCTTGTGCCCATATTCCGAGGCATCCTTCCTGGACCGGTCCATGAGGTAGTACGAGTTGGCCAGACGTTCCAGGTGCCACATCGACTCGTTGGGCATCTCTTTGGTGTTCATAGCTGTCCTTTCTTCAACGGTTCCGCCGTCCCCGCGACTTGTTTTACGACGCTCGCAGACTCGGCAATTCCTCACGTCGTTCTCGATACCAAAGGGAAGGTATTTCCCAGCGAGCCATCGGTAAGGCATCGCCAGTCCCTCGCTTTGGGCAGGGGTCAGATCACACTAATCAGAACAAATTGTCCCCCGGGGATCTGATCCCGGGCAGTCAGCTACTTCTTGTTTATGTCATCCAACGGTTCCCCTGTCCAAAGATCCAGTCCCGCGGTCTCCCGCTCGCTCATGACTTCAATCCACTGATCGTGGCCTGGGACCTTCCCACCGACCGTGTTCCGAGGCCCTGCAGCTGTCGACGCTGGGCGGTTCTGACCACCAACCGGATGACGATACGCCCCTATCACGTTCTGCATCAGCGGCAATATCTCCCGTGTCCCCGTCCAGTTCTTCCCCATGATCGCCTCCTTGCGTACATGCTGGGCACAGCTGTTCCACGCTGAGCCTCTCGAAATCAGAATAGCATTCCTGGCATATCCCCATTAGACGTGAGCCCAGTTGTTCTTGGCCAGCCTGCCAATAAGCCCGCTCGCCTCCTGGCGACTCATCTCCTTCGTTGCCAATCCATGCTTCTTGAGAAGCCGGCACTGCTTGTAGCTGGCCAGCTGTTCCTTCGACCTCCCGATCAGCGAGTCCATCAGGGTGCTCGCCCCGTGAAAGGTAAGATCCTCAATCCTGTGCCACTCGACTCCAAACTTCGCGAGGGCCTCTTTCTGTTTGTGAGTGGGCATTCGACCCTTGTGCCATCCCGGTTCACGAGATGGAACGACATCGAGGACTCCGAAGGGGTCGGCACGTCTTGCGTCGTAGGAGACTTGCCTCGCCACAATCTCACGACGCTGTTCCAGATGAGTCGCATGGGCCACCTCCGCTTCTTCCAGGGCGCGGAGCACGTCGCCGCCATCCTCGGCCAGCTTCTCCTTCGCCAACTCGACCACCTCGTCCGGGTACTTGCCACCCAGCACATCGGTGCTCGTGATCAGCTTGTGCCTGCTGTTCCCAACAAAGTCAAGTATCTTGATGTGCGGCTTGGCACTGGCAGCGATCGCCGCCTTCCGTTCGTCCGGTGTCTCCAGTCTCCAGCCGTCACCCTCGATCACCCCGGGTAGTATCCTCGTGCCCCTGCCACACATCTGGGCCACCAGGCTACGGCTCTTGGAGGGACGTCCCATGCTCAGCGTCTGCACCTGCGGGCAATCGTACCCCTCGGTGAGACAACCCACGTTGACCGCGTACTGGTAGAACCCCTTGGCAAACCCCTGCAGGGCCCGCTTCCTGGCCTGCTTGTCCCGTGAGTTCACAACGTGCTGGTAGTTCTCACTGGCCGGGACCTTGGACACAAGGCAGAACGCACGACCTTCCATCTTCCGGTTGAATATCTCAGCCAGCCGGCTCGCCTGCTGGATACCAGCTGCAAAGACCATGCACTGTTCACTCCCGGCTATCTCCATCGTGGGCATGGCCACCTTGTGCAGCACGACCTCCCGCGACATCTCCGACTGCAGGGCCTTACCCTGGAAGTCGCCACCCTGAATCTTGATGTCATTGAACTGGATGTCGTCGACCGTGATGATCTCCTGCTGGATCGGGACCAGCCAGCCGTCCCCGATGGCCGAGGGGCCACCCGCGGGGTCCATCAGCGGGTACTCAAACGCCACGGTATCGAACGTCTGCCCCAGTGCCAGTTCATCCGTCCGGTCTGGCGTGGCCGTGGCACCCAGCACCCGCAGGTCAGGATTCACGCTGAAGTAGTCCAGAATACGCTGGTACGTCTTGTTCTGGTGTACCGCGTGATGAGCCTCATCGATGATGATCAACCCCACCTCCTTCGGGTCGGGGAACGCTCGCTTGAGCCGCTTCTCACGGTACAGGCTGTCCTTGGATGCAAACGTCATCTTGGACTTCGGGTTGCTTGATCGTCGGAACTCACCCATCTCGATCTCACCATGCTCACCCGTCTTCTGCTGCCACCGCTCCCACGGTTGCCAGACCAACTCCTCCCGGTGAGCCAGGACAAGCACCTTCCCCTGCGGCCAGCGGTCAGCGATCTCCAGGAACGTCTCGGTCTTCCCCGTGCCCGTGGGCATCACCATCAATGCCGAGGTGAACTCGTTCAATGCCGCGATCGAGTCAGCGCAGCACGTCACTTGAAAGTCACGCAGGTAGCTCACTTATCAAACCCTCTCCGCTTTCCAAATTTCACGTTCAGACCTGGGTCTGGATCCATGTAGTCTTCCCAATCGATGAGTTCAGCCGATCCACCAAGGGTGCGAGTGTCCCTGGCAGAACGGCCAATCTCCTCGGTGCCCCTTCTGCTCAGATCTCTCACCCTCAACACTGATGAATACTCATTGAGAAGGATCTTCTTGATGCACTTTTTACAGAACCGCCCGTCGTTCGTTTCTGCCTCCTGTTTGACACATTCGGCACACATCCCGTCAGGTCTCGGATCCGGCATCCCTGTCACTTCCTCAACCCCTCGGGCAATGCGTTGTACTGATCCCTGTGCATCCACCCCAGCTGGTCACACATGTCGCACCCCTTCCCCTTGCAGACCGGGCACACCGCATGTGGCCGAGCCGCGATCAGGGCGTTCGACACGTTGCTGCAGTCAGCCTCGACCGCCCGCAGCGGCAGCAACTCGCCACCCTCCTCCTCCGAGATGACCCGGGCACTCGCCTTGATCTCACCAATCTTGTAGATCAGGCCCCGGATCCCCTTCGATGTCTTGAACGTATCGATGAGATTTTCTGGCACCGGGATCTCGTTCCCGTCAACCACGGGAGCCTTCTCGCGCTCGACAGCCTTGTGCCCCTTGCTGACCGAGCGGTTGAGCATCCGACGCAGGTCAGCTGCCTTCGCCTCGTCACCACCGGCCTCGGCCTCATCGATCGCCTTGACAACGACACTGGCCTTCTCGGCAGTCTTGCCACTCATCCCGACAGCTTGGGCAGCGATGTCTCTCGCCTTGCCAGACTGCCCTTCTTCTGCCTTTTTCCCTCTCCCGCTCCCGAGTTTTCTGCCTTCCGCCAGTCGACTCTCAACCTCCTTCAGCACATCGAACTCACGAGCCCGCTGCTCATTGGTCTTGTCACGCTGCCGGTTGGACAGGATCAGCAGGCGGATGGCCTCGTCGTCGGTCCCGACCAACTCATCGGGCTGAATGATCACCGGGACCTCGTCCATCTCCAACGCCCTGGCCGCGTTCATCCGGCGATGCCCCGAGAGGACCACTGTCAGCGGGGCCCCGTCTGTCAACTCCTCCTTCGCCAAGATGGGCTCCAGAACGCCAAGACGCTTGATCGACTCGATGAACTCCTCATCCGGTGCATCACGGTAGATATCCTCATTGACCTCGTGAGGCTCCAAGTCAAACGGGTTCATGTAGATCACTTTGTATGTCATACTTCTCACTTTCAATTGCTGATACCACGTCGATAATATTCTTGGCTATCACTGACGTGCAGCAATCCAGCAGTTCCCGGGCAACTGGAATCGCACCGTAGGCAATCGCCATGTCCATCGCGTCCACAAAGTCCTTCCCGACTTCCTCCAGATGAATCTGTTTTTTTATAGCCTCGTCGGCTCTGTCTATGCGCTCCTCGGCAGTGGGCGGTTTCAACGAGAGACCTTTCTTGTCCAACTGCCTCTTGATTGCGTCCACCGTGGAGGGACCGCAGTTCTTGACCGAGAGTAGCTGCGACTCGGTGGTCCTGCAAAGTTCGTCCAGCCTGGTGATTCCCAGACTCGCGAACGCTTTGCGCGCCCTGACCACCCAGAAGAAATCCTCCTTGAGTTGATCCCGCTCAGCAGCGTCTGCCTTTCTGTGCGCCTCGACCGACTCCGGTAGAATTGTCATATCTCCTCACCTTCCTCCATTGCTGCCACGAGCATCTCACCCACGGGGACACCCTTTTCCACGTTCACCTGGATCAGGTCGAGGGTCGCATTGACCAGTGCCTCTGAGTCCCGGATCTCACCGATCGAAGACTTCGTACCGTCCCACAACCACTCGACCACCTTGTTCGCCTCCTCCGGGCCCTTGCACCCCGCCTTCATCAAGGCCTCGTTCAGCTGATCCACAGGCTGGATTTCCTCCTCCACTGCCGGTGGCTCTTCCCGGGGGGCAGGGGAGCCCTTGGGGCTTGAATTCCCGGGGAGAGCCCAACTCGGCAGCTTCGGAGGTAGCCAAAAGAACCACTTGTCGCCACCCGGTCCCTGGCACTTCGCCCGCTTGGCCCCGGGCATCTTGTTGTCACTGACCTCAGCCCACCCCTCATCCAAATCGTAGAGGTAGCGACCGATCCCCCACTGGCAGGCTGCTCGCTTCATGCTGTCCGAGAGGGCAGACTTCACCGCCTCGATGTCACGGGCATCGGCACCGTCCCACTTGGTGACCCAAAGCTCCGTGTCCAAACAGGCAAGGACCGAGAGGCCGCAGACCACGCCGCCAGCGGGGCCAGCCTTGTACTCGTTGCTCCATCGCCAAGGACCCAGGACATCATCCAACCTCTGTTGGATCGCCCGGTTCGTCACATACGCCAGACACAGTGCCCAGACGTTCCCGTCCTTCTTGCACCCGCTGCGACCGATCCTCCACTCCACCTCCTGCGGTGCAAACGGGGCCTGCAGACTCTCCCAATCGATATCAACTGTCATCATCTTCCCTTTCCTGCTCCATCGTGATCAGGAGCAACTCGTCTACCTGATCCGAAGAGATGTACTCTTCACTAGTTCGCATCCTGGGACCAACTCCCCTTCCTTCAGCGAGGTGAGGATCGCTGACTTCAACACCTTGACCTCACCCTGTTCCAGGTACCGCGGGGGGATCACCGCCTGGTCGACGACTTCCACCCTGCCCGGGGTCTCAGCGACTCGCACTGTAAAAAGGTCATCCTTGACCAAGTCCATCTCCATACCGACCATCTGGTCGTGGACATAGCTCTTCAGCCAGACCGCCTTCCCCTTGAAGGACTGCTGCTTACCCTTCAGCCGGTCGATCTCCGCACCCACTGCAGCCACCGAGGACTCAAGCTCCTTGATGACCTTCACGCAGTTGACCACCTTCTCCTTGAAGCTGCCACCAAGGTGCTTGAGTTCCCCCAGCAACTCATGGCTGAGACCCCCCTCCTCGGTGGCCAGCTGCACGAGCTTGTCCATCTCCTGGGGATACTCATACAGCTTCATCGACCCGCTCCTTCCCCACCAACTCGTCCCGCAGGATCTTCACGTTGTCAGGGGCATCAACGCCCAAGCGAACGAAGTTGCCGTGCAATTCCAGCACGGTGACCGTGATCTCCCCATCCAGGACAATCGACTCGCCTTCCCTTCTACTCAACACCAGCATTGCCTTCTCCTTGGTTGCTGTAGGTTGCTGGGCTACTATAGCCGAACCTGCAGCTAGTGCAACCCACAAAATCTAGCGGTTGCCGCGTGGTTGCACCACTACGAGAAAGTGGTGGTAAAGTTACCACCACTTTAGGGGTACACGATCTTCGCGGCGCGTCGTCGCTGGTAGAGGGACTCTATCCGCTTCGCTGGCGTCGCGTCCTCGATATCCGGGAAGCCACGCATGAGCAGGCTCTTTGCGCTTTTTCGCTGCTTGTAGAGCTTGTCTCGCAGCTTGTCGCCCTCTGCGATGTTCCCCTGCTCGTAGGCCCGGAACATCCGCATCTCCCTTTCTTCACGCTCCAGCATGGTCGACTCCATCCGGAACGGATCCCTGTCCAGTCGCATGGTGTCGATGTTCTCCAGGGCACTCTCGGCCAACTCGGAGGCCTTGTTGCTGATCTCTCTCCGCTTCGTCTCGTCCTTGGTCATGGCACGGATGTGGAACAGGAGGCTGACCGCCCGGGTCGCGTCACCCAGCAGCATGTATTCCCTGTTCTCTTCAGGCGTCTCGGATCTCACCCGATCACCATGCCTCGTGTAGACAAACTCCCAGACATCGTAGAGTTCGTTGACGGGCCTGGTACGCGACCCAGCCTTGCCGCCCCTGCGGAATACTCTCCCGAGGATCGGGACATCGCTGAAGGACTGCAGCTTCTTCCCGGTGAACAACTGGTCCAGGGATTGACCCGCCATCAGGTAGTCCCTTGCCGCCGGCCCCGCGACCGAGGTGATGGCATGATCGACTTCCACTGGTGACATCCCCGCGAGATTGGCCAACCACCTAGCGGCCACCGTGGTGTACTCGTTGTACTGCTGCTCCCGCGGAATACGGTCCCTTCCACCCGGGCCAAGGAACGCGGAGGAGACCACGGGAGTCCCGAAGTAGGACTTCCGATTCATCCCCAGTTCCATCACCGTCTGCCAGCCCTTGCCCAGGGCACTGCTCGGGGCAACCTTCATCCGTTCAAAGTCCCACGGGATGTCTACCGGACTGTGGCTCTCCGCGATCGTGAAAGCATAATCTTGAAGCTCGGCCCATTTCAGGACCTCGTCCGGTTCACGCCTGTACCATGCGTCGAGGAACGCCACGGCCAGACCTGCGAACAGCTGGCCTGAATCGTGAGCCATCGGGATCATTACCACCACATCCTCGCCAAGGATGTTCGTCGGGTAGAACATGTAGAGGAACTTCTCCCGGGCATTCAGCCGGATCCACCAGTCCTCGTCCTTGTTCCTGAACCAGTTGGCGATGGCCAACCCGGCAAGCTGCAGGCCACGGGTGGCAAAGTGGACTGGCCCCGTGGGGACTCCTGCCAGTTTTCCCATACGCACTGGTCGTCTGGCTGCACGGATCGCAGCCCTGGGCCCCTGTATCGCCGCGTTGAAGAACGGGACGTACTGGTTGTAGGCACGGGATATGTCCCCAGCTGCCGTGAAGTCCACGGTCACCTGCTTCCCTGCAAGGATCAGATGCTGGGCAATCTCCGGGGTCATCGTGTCACCAGGCTTCCAGCCTATCTCCGCGGCGATCGTCCTGATCTCGGCCATTCGCGTGGCAGACTCGGGGAACTGGAGGAAGTCTTTCCAGAACGAGAGGAATGACTTCCAATCGTTCCACAGGTGCCTGGGGATCCTCGCCGGATCGGTGACGTAGCGAACGACACGCTTCCCGATGTTCTTCGACAACAGCACGTCACGCGCCGACTGGGCCACGAGGTCCGTATCCTGCGCTAGCGGGAGTGCCATACGCCCACCCAGCCGCAACCACAGCTTGCTGTATTTCGACCTGACCCTGCCCCCGGTGATCGCTGAAACGAACTCCTCACCAAACGACAACACGAAGTTGGTGAACAGCGTGAGACCGTTGGCACTGCTTGCCGTGTTCAGGTACAGCGTCTGGAAGTCACGCAGCGGGTTGGTCACCAGCCCGAACGAGGCCCGGAACCCAACGGTGCCTGCACGGAACAGCCGAGCGGTATGCCGCGGCATGATCCCGATAATGTCGACCGCCCACCGAGCCCAGTTGTTCTTTCGCAAGAACTCCAGCCCATCCGCACTCATGCTCTGGACCGCCTGGTAGATGGCCGGCTCCATCTTGTACCAGCGGACGGTCCCGGACTCGTCCATCACCGGGATGATCGGCTCGCCTGACTTCGGGGTGAGGGCGAGACCGTAGAACTCGATCATCTTGTTCTCGAAGTCGACCTCGTCCAACTCCATCGGCAGTCCACGTTTGTCGGTGATCTGCGGATCCAGGCCCTTCCCCTTCAGGTCGGCCCACACCTGCTTCGCGGTGGACTCAATCCTCGCAGCGTGTTTCAGTTCCTTGCCACGCACCTCCTGGAAGATCAGGTTGCCGAACCCGAGCGGTTCACCGAGCTTGTCGCTGAAGCCCCCGGCCATTGAAATCATCGACATGACAACCTTCCGGTTGTGTGCGGCAAGGATCAGCCTCTCCGCGTTCGATATGGCCGTCTGGATGGGGTCCACAACCGAGATGAGCTTGGAACCCTTGAGCGCGTCGAAGACATCCGTGTAGCTGACGCGGGGTCCACCGTGCTGGGCAAGTGCAAGGTTCATTGTCCGCATGTAACGGCGAAGCGGAGCGTAGTCACCACGCTCTTCTTCCTTCCTCCGGATCCTCTCGACGATCGCCCCAAAGAACGGATCGGCTTCCGCGACGTACTGCAGTACCCCGTCATTCCACCTGTAGAAGATGTCCGCACCAGCCCCGAACCGACCGCGATCCGACCCGGGTAGCGGGTACATCTTCTCAAGTTTGTCGATGATCTTGGTCGCCTGCAACTCGGTCATCGGGGTTTCAAGCGGATCCGGCTCCCTGCTGGTGACGTTGCCGTCTTCATCCCATGTCATCTTCTCGTTATGGATCAGCTTCAGGGAGCGACGGGCCACGAGGTAGATGGTGAAATCCTCGTAGTCCTTCGGCTTGACGAATTTCTCCATCTGGGCCAGGGAGACCCCGCCTTTCACGAGGTCCCGGGCGAAGTTCACCATCCCGTCATTCACCATCTGGTGAACAACAGCCGAATGCTGCAGCCTCAGTGCCTGGCCCCACATGTACGGGCTCTTGTCTCTCGCGAGCTTCTTGCCCGTGGTTTTCTCGTACTGCATCTCGAACAACTCAAGCGGCTGCAGCGAGTCGACGAATTGCCTGACCAGCATGTTAGGAGCCAGCCGCATCATGTCCTTGAACTCTTGGTACCGCACCTCAAGTGACGCGGGATCCACCACGAGGTTAGCCCGAGCCCAGTTCAGCAGGCCCTGGTCCCTAGCACTGGTGACCATCCCGGCTATCCGGTTCATCTCCTTCAGTGCCTTGCGACCATTCGGTCTCCCGGCCACCGTGGTCTCGAACCACTTGAGAGCGTTTGGTGCCTTGTCCTGAACCTCAGCCCTGTTCTCCAGGTACAGGCGGATGAACTCGGCAAACCCTTCTCTCGCAAGTCCACCCTTGGGCTTCTTACCCTCGCCCCACAGGTCGACCCCCAGCTGCTTCAACTCCTCGACAACCTCCTTGCCGACTGCCGCGGACTTCCACGGGCTGGTCCTGCTGATCTTCCCGCTTACTGGGTCCTCCACCAATCCGGTGCCGAAGATCAACACCTCGATGGCATGCCCGATCTCGTGGAACGCGGTGAGCATATCGTCCGCGTTCCGGATCTTCACCATCAACTCTTGCCAGTAGGTCTCTCCAAGAGCACCAGGCGACTTCATGGTCCCGGTCTGGATCGGGAAGTCGGTGACTCCCTTGTACCCGAACAGCCTGGGCAGCTTGGATAGCCGGCGGATGATACTCCAGATCGCGATCGGGCGACCACTCCCGGCTCGCGGGTCCTCGTGGGTCCAGAAGTCGTGTACACCAGGCACTGCCCCAGCTGGAAGCTCAGCAGGCGGGCGGGCTACATCAATGAGCCTCGGCTCACCCTCTTCCGGGATCACTTCTCCAGCTGCAGGTCTCCTTGGCCGCGGAGGCGACGGGTCTGCACCAAACAAGCCTTCCTCTTCCGCCGCCCCGGGGGCTGGCTCCACCTCAGACGCCTGCGTGAAGCCGGATTCGTGGACTGCCAGATACCAGTCCGCATCCGCGACTTCGCCAAAGCCGGGATCGAACTTCCCGCCCTCGATTACCTTCACCGTCGACACGCCCTTACCCAAGAACTCGCCCTGCCTGAACGCCTCGACATCTATTCCTTGCCAAACTTCAACCGGCATCGGATCAGCGAACTTGTACTTGCTGATTGCTTTTGCAAGATCCTTGGCCTTTTGTCTGGTCTTCTCGTTTTTGATGTTGTCAAATGGGTAGTTGGCGTATTCCGATAGTTGGCCCGCCGCGTCTTTGGATTCAACAGGCACACCAAACTTGTTGTACTTGGCCGCAGAGGCAACAACGAACTGTATCCAATCGTGGTGCGCGAATGTTCGTATGCGTTCATTGATTATCAGGGCTGGCGTTACGCCCGTCTTTGTTGTCCTGTCATAGTCCCCGGCCCACACTGTGGCCTCTGCGAAGTCGGTGGTGAAGTACACCCCAAAGGTGTCCATCATCGGGTCGCCCGTCCTCACAAGTGCGCCAGCCTTCAACTTGCCATGAGTGTCCGGGTCGTATGTCTGGCTGCCGTGCCACACGATCAGCGGCTCACCGTTCTCGTCACGGACTACATCGTCCCTGCCTTCTGCCCAGGCCAGCAGCTTGTCTACCTTCGCCTGCTCTGCTGGGCTAAGACCCTCTTCCGCCGCCTCGGCCCGTTCTTGATCAACAGCTTCTATGATCGTTGCCAATTCCGCTGCTTGCTGGGGAGGAAGATCGCCCGAGGCCGCGAACTCGTCTAGGTCGACGCCCATATCTTCCAATTCTGCACCGAATGCAAAGTAGAGTGCATCCTCCTCGGCTTTTTTTCTGTTGTCCGTTTCTTCAAAAACGACAAAGACCCCTTGCTGTTCTATCGCCTCCCATATGAAGTGTGTGCCCATTAGGTCCTCGTGGAGTTCGACGACCAGCACATCGATCTCGTTGTTCCCAGGCTGCTCCACAAGAATATGATCAAGGTGATCCACCCCGTACTTTTCGAGGCCAAGCAGCACGGTCAGCAGTTCGCCGTTACCCACCTCATCGGAGGCAATCTCTTGAAATTCCTCCGGGGTCATCTCCAGCAACGATATCTCTTCCTCGCCCAGCGAGGTCACGTCCACTGGAGACTTGTACCCCGGTTCGTTCCGCCTGGATTGCGCATTTTTCAACAGTAGGTTCATCGTGAAATGGGGATGGCCGAAAGAACCAAGCCCTCCCGGCCAGCGAAACTCCAAGACGGTCATCCAGATCTCAAGCCTTGCTCGCCTGTGCCTGAAGGATGCCTCGTTCAGGGTTTGCTGTCTCAGGTCCTCACCGCCCTCCTTGAACGCGGCTTCTACCTGGCGGTCCATCTCATCGATACGGTCCATTATCCCCATCAGCTGTACGGTCAGTTCCTCTTCCTGTCGCTCGATCTCCTCATCGGTGAAGCCCTGGCTATCCGCTTCCTCGGTGGTCTCGCCCTTCGCAGGCATGTCCTCCTTGGGGAGCACGTCCGCGAAAAAGGCTCGTGCATCCTTGGGGCCCTTTACCACGATCTCCTGGCCTATCTTGATCAGCTGGGTGACATCGTCTTTGAGATTGGTAATCTCTTCCGCCACGTCGGTCAGACCGAACTTCTCTTTGATCGTGTCTTGAAGCTCCTCATTCCCCTCAAGGTAGGCCCTGATGCTCTCGACGAGACGCGGGGCCACGGTTGCGTCCTTCTCTTCCGCTTCCTGCAGGGCCTGCGCATCGGCCACAGCCTTGTCCTCGCGAGCAAACTTCGCCGCAACAGGTTGGTGTTCCACTGAAAAGTCGGCACCCTCCCTCACCGGGACACCCAGGGCCCCACCGATCGTCTCGGGAATCGGACCAGCGTCCTCGGCAAACATCCCTCCCTTTTCGGTTTTGAGAGTGGAGGCGAGTCCCTTGAACTTCTTCCTCAGCTTGATGGGGAACTTCCAACCCTTTCCCTCTTCCCTCAGCCCGACCAGGAGATCGAGCATCATCCTGCCTTGAGGACTGATCCACCATGTGGATCCTGGCTCAAGCTCTCCGAACAGGTCTCGCCCAATACGCAACTCGACACTTTCCCGGGAGATGGCAGTGTCCTTGTGCCGTGCGATCCATTCCACAGCCTCGATCAATGCCGCGGTCGTGTCGTATTGCGGGTAGCTTCTTTCTATGGCAAGCAACTCGGGGACTACCCCGATCATGTTGCCCAGGAGATCCTTGACACCCTCGGTCTGTCGCAGGGTGTTGATCAACTCCACCGGGAACGCATGGGCGACAAACATGTCCCTGACCAATTCGCGGCCCTTCTCGTTCAGCGTCCCGTCTTTATTGAAATACTCGTTCCGCTGACTCGCCGGCATCCGGCCCCTGAGCTTCTTACGGAAGTCCTTTGCCTTGTCCCCGGAAATCAATGCCTTGATCGTGTCACCTGACTCTAAGTCCAGCAGCTTGGCCAGGTCCTCGTCAAAGATCATTGATGCGTATGACGCTGCAATCTCCGCGGGGCTTTGGGCCTGGGCGGTCCCGATGTTTCCCAATCGGGCAAACGTCTTGGCTTCAGGCGACTCGGGGTGCATGTCAACAACACGGACCAGCACGGGCCGGGACATCTCAGAGACCTGCTCCTCGGTCAGGCCGTATGTTTCCGCGTTGTCCTGGAGGTGCTGCTCGTACCACTCGCCGTATGCAACCTGCAGGGTCATAACCCTGCCGTTCCCATTGATCACAAGCCCTTCCGGGGTGACCGTTGGTGGCCCATCAAGAGGAGTCGCGACGTTGTTGATGTAATACTCTGGCACCTTTTGCTCGGCATGCCTCGCCACCTTGGCACTGCCTATGCTCTGGGGGTCTTCAGTGTAATCATGTCGCGGCTGCAGGTTGTCAGGGTAGTTCCTGTTCCTGAGAGCGGATACGCCCCCAAGCTCGTTCATCGTGGCATCGTGGCTGGGGGTCAGATCATCCAGAGATACGATCGCATACGTCGCAGGTATCCGCCTCGTCTTTTCGCCATCCTGTACCAGGACCTCCGCCGTATCCCCCTCGACCATCTCACGCTTGGTGTACTGCTTCGGGGCTGGCTTCTTCCTCCCCTTCTTGGGCTTCTCGGCAGCTGCTGGATCGGCTGCGACTGCTGGCCACAGGTCCCTGATCGCTTCAGCAGCAAACTCCTGCCCCCTTTGATGCACCTTCGCTTCAGGGCCATCCTCGGATAGCTCGACGGTCTTGCCGTCAATCACTGCCTCTGTATGTGGGAACTCTTGAATGAGTCGCGAGTTCTCTTTCCACTCCTCGGGTGACCCGGTAAACAATAACTCTACTGGCGGTTTGACTCCTTCTGGGGTCCACTCCGAAGAGCCGGTCGGTGAGGTGAGAGCCAATTGTCGATTGATCGCTTTGTGCCACAGTCTCCTCATCAGTTCCCGACGTTGCTCCCAAGTCATCTCCTCTAGCTTGGGTTTCCCAACCTTCTTCGCAGTCTTGGGCAGATCCTTCTTCTTGATGCCAAGCCAGTCTGGCAACCTGCCCTTTTCTGGGATCAATTTGTCGAACTCTTCATCACTTTGATTGATCCGACTTAGCAGCTTCTGTCCCCAGGGTTCGTCTCGCCAATCCCTCCCGCCGAGATAAGACCAGTAATCAGAAAATAGCTTCTCGACCTCCGCTCTCTCCTCATCGGTCGTCGTTTTAGAGAGCAGTAGCTCCTTCTTTTCGTCGGTAGATAAACCCTTCAGGTCTCCTCCGGATAAACCGTGCTTCTTGAAAAGAGCTTGGCCCCGCTCGATTAGCTCCGCTTGCTCCTCTGTAACCTCTTCCTCCTCAGCCACCGGCTCCTCGGCCACCGGGGCCTCAGCTGCAGCTTCCGCGGGACTGACTAGCTCAAGGGTCTTGTTTTCACCATCGATAACTGTTGTCTTGGCTTCACCTGGAAGCTGCACCTCCAGGTTCCCGTTATCAAGAACCCTGACAACCTCCCCAGTTTTCACAGCCTTCTTTGGACCTGACTTGACCGTGTCACCCACCTGCCACTCCCGTGCGGGTTCTTCCGCCGGGGTGGTGGGATCCTCGGCCACCGGCTCGGCCTGCTCACCCCCCTCGATCACGCCCTGCAGTCTCTCACGCACAGCTTCAAGAAGATCGTCTTGATCTACATAAGCCTGCTGGGCTGCGACCTCGTCAATGACTGGCCCGATCTGCTCTGCGAGAGCCGGGTACTGCTGCGCTATTGCCTCGCCAAGCGGACCCGTAGCGAAGCTCTCCTTCAGCTTTCTCACCATCTCCGGATCGGTTTCCTCCACGTCCTCCACGTCCGCGAGAACCCCCTCATCCTCCACAACAGCAGGACCCTCTACCGGCTCTTCTGCTGGCTTTTCGACCCCGAAGTGTTCCTTGTACCGTTGCCTCTGCCCCTCCAGCTGAGCCTCGGCCAGCGGGGCCACCCAGTTGTCTGCCATCCACTTGCGGTGGTGCGCTTCTTTCGGATCCAACTCCTGCGGAGTCAGGTTGTCCCAGTCCACCTCTTCGGTATCCGCGTCCTTCGTCGGGAGGTCGTAGGTCTCCCCGATGATCGGGAGCGGAGAGGTTGCCAGGGGAGTCCCGTCCTTCTCCTCGGTGAGCGCACGGTAATTCCCTTCAATCTTGTTCCAGGCAGTCCGTGACGGGTTCTTGCCGAACTGCTCCATCTTCTCGATCGGAGCCTTCTTGAATGCCGTGATCGCACCAGGTGCCCTCATCCCCCCACCGACCAGCGAGAATGCGTAGAACTCAATCTCAATCTGCTCCCACGCCTTGGCTCTCTCCTTGGGATCATCACTGAACAGCCGGCCCGTGGTCCCGAAGTCGTCATCGATACGGGAGAGACCTCTCGCAATATCAACCAGTCGCTCTTCCTCGATCTCCTCGAAGATACCGTGCCAGCCAACCTTGTTCTTCAGGGCAAGGAAGTGGGCCATTCTCGACCTGGGATTCTTGATGAGCCACTTACTGGCCGCGGCCTCCATCATCTTCTTGATGCCGGCCTTCTTCGCGAGGTATCCAGTGACGTACTTCGCGCCTATTCCCCCGGACATCTCCGAGGCAAGCTCGAAGTAAGCACCCAGGGGCCCTTGCCACATCGCCTTTACAAACGCTTCCTCGTCCCCCTGCAATGCGTGATGCAAGGCCCGCTCACTGGTTTGCTCAGCGATCAACTGCGGGTTCAATGCGGTGAGGGCAGCAGATCCAGCGAGAAACCCTGCGCCCTTGATAGCAGCCCTCGGGAGTAGCTTACGCTTGGCAACACCCTTCACCTTTTCCTTCAGGAACCTCACACCCATCTTCCGCAGCTGGCCGAGCAGCATCTTCTGAGTGCCCTTGGACACTGCAGTGTATCCGCCGCCCGTGAGCCCGATCTCGACGAAGAACCCCGGCATCTGAGCCGCAAGTTCCATGACCCTATCCAGCTTGTTCAATTCCCCCTCGCGTTCAAGCTCGGCATAAAACTCACCGATCAGGCGGGCCCCATCCTCCGTTCGGAGCCCCTCAACTTCCCACTCGTAAGCGGCCATCGCGGTGTCCATGAGGCGGTTTCCGGTAATGAATCCGGAGAACGGCATCCCCTCGGCAACTCGCCGCCCTCTTCCGCCAAGACCAGTTTCACCGAACCAGTCCACCTCCTCGGTACGCGCCCTATTCTTGTTCTGCTCGACAAGATCTTTGAACTCATCCTCACCCAGCTTCCTGAACAGGCGAGTGGATTCAAGCTCCTTGCGGCCAGGGACATCCTCCATTAACGGCTTGGAGCGGTCGGCCCAATCTAGCCGTCCGGTATCCTCGGGAAAGAATTCTTCTGGCGGCAGGTCTCTAGCCACTGGTGGCGGTGGCGGTGGCGGTTCCTGTGCCTCCTCAAGAACCTCTTCCGCCTCGGCAAACGGATCGGGAGACGGCTGGAAGCCACTTAGCACTGCCCACTCTGGAGGACTCATCTACCGACCCCTACTTCTCTAACGGAAACTTCTTGAGGAATTCCTTGGCAATATCCCAGCTTCGACGCTCAGCACGAGACAACTCCCCTCTTGATGCTTTGATCAGCATCGCGGCACTCAACTCCTCGGCCACTTCACGCATCTCCCTGACTTTCTTGACGCGGGCCTTTTTCGGCGTGCTGCCTGTGTCGAACCGTTTTTCCCAAGTTCCCAATTTGCGAGCGCGGGGATCCAGCGTGGCTTCAAAGGCTTTCTGAGCCTTCTCTTGCTGTAGTTGCTCATGCGACTTGTGCCTGTCGTCTATGGCTTTCTGGGTCACCACGACAAAACCGGGGTCACTTCTGCGAACACCCTTCTCGATTTCAGGAGGCGTAATCAGCACGTCCCCAGCCTGCACCTGCCGGCTTTCCACGAGACGAATGAACTCCTCCTTGGTGGGCGAGGGGATGTGACCAGGGTGAACTGGCCCGTTTGGATCTGCCTTCCTGCTCCACTTGACGGACGCCTCGATCACGCCCGCGACCATCTCCCGGCGTTTGCCAATGAAGCCTTCAGCTTCCTTTGCCCGTGTCCCTGCTGCCATAGCCCGATCTATCTGCGCCTTCGTTGGACCTTGCCCCGGGCTCGTGCCCCTTGCGGCATCAAGTCTCGCTCCCGTTTCTGACCTGTAGGCATCCGCTTCTGCTTTACTCTCCAGGACAGAATAGATGCCCTTCATCAATTCCCTGTTGTCTTTCAGCCTCGCCCCACCGTACTTGCCTCCAAACCGGATCCAATTGTTGATCTTCTCCACCTGTTCCGGGTCGTTAAGAATCTTGGCGATCCCTGCATGTACAGGAGACGTTGCTCCAAACTGCTCGCGATGTTCTACCGACAAGGCTCGCAACGCTTCCCCAGCTACCTGCGGTCCTGCAATCCTGCTTTGCTGGAGCCACGATGCCTTCCACGTCTTGACCTCGGGCATCGGCCTGGCCATCCCGGTCGGTTGACCCGGACCCGGGGCGGGGGCTGGTTGACCTGGGGCCGGTGCTGGTCGACCCGGACCTGGTGGTCTGGGTCCGGGAGCGGGTGCTGGTTGCCCTGGGCCGGCTCCAGGTCCTGCCCCGGGTGCCCACTTGTAACCTGGCCGCAACTGCCCATCTTTGAATCTCTGGTGGTAGCGTTGCACTTCCTGCACCGCTTGCTGCGCGGGAACTCCATTGGCAACCCTCATCTGAACGTAGTCTTTGTTCGTTGCCCCGGAAGGCAGCGGGAATTCAAATGCTTTACCGTCTGCAACAGCACCGACATACGGGGCATCCATGAATGCCTGCCTACGCTCTTCCTGTTCGCGGGTCTGGAACCCTCGCGGAGGAGTGACCGATGGCCGCGGCATCCATTCCGGATCGTAAAACGGCGGGAGCCCATGCCTGCGGAACATCCACTCTTCAGCATTCTGAGTAATCACGTCTTCCCGGGGAGCCTTGGGATACCTTGCAAGAGCAGCCGCTTTTTTTTGTTCTATACGGGCTATTGCCCTCTGCGCCTCCGCTTTCTGACCTGGCGTTGCACCCTCTTTGTCGAATTTGTTCTCCTCCACCCTCAATTCGGTTCGCAAATTGTTCAGTTCCTCATCAATCCTCGCCACCTCCTCGGGGTTTGGCTGGTGGATTTTCCGCTCATGCTCCTCTCGCTCCTTGATGCCATTGAGGAAATACTCCTTCTGCTTAACGGTCCAGTCTTCAGCAGGAGTGCCCGCTGGTGGCAGCAGCGGGGCCGCTGCGCCCCGGCCACCAGTGCCGGTTGCCGCCCCACCTCTTTGCAGCGTTGGTGCCCCTTTTTGCGACCAGTAGGAACCTGTCCACTTCCCGGTAATTGGGTCAATCTCCGGGGTCGTGTATGCCTCAACAGCACCTTTCGGACCCAGTTCCCTGACACCCAGCTTCATTGAGCGGATCTTACGCGCGTGATCGTTTACAGCCCTCTCGAACTCAGGATCCGGGGACTTGTACGGACCTCCCGGACGCTCCTGAGTTAGACTCGGATTGTCCGGGTCCTCTAACAGCTGCTGAAACATCTCCTGCTCTTTCGTCACCCTCTTATTGCGTGCCGCAAATTCGCCTTCAACATCCGAATCGGACTTCCGTCGTGCCAAGTATGGATCGGTCGCGGCCATCGCCATTCCGGTGGCCCTTTGCGCGGACATGCCCGCGTCCACCCATCTCTTCAAGCCAGCTGGGTCTCCCGCATCGATCAACGCCTGGAACTGCTTTTGCGGGATCGTCCGAGACCCATCGGGCTGGAACTCCTGATGACCGCCTGGTCCAAAGATTGAATTAAAGGTCGGTATGAGGCCTTTCATCAAGTTCTGGTCTTGGACCAGCTTGTTGCCCTGCGCCATCTCGAACATCGCCATCTGGTGATCGCGACCGGCCTGCTGCTGCGAGGCCTGGATGAACGGCTGAGCCAGACCCATCCCGCCGCTGATCCCAGACATCAGGTTCTGGAAGGCGTACTGCTTCTGCCGAGCCTCGAACTCGGTCTTCCACTTGTTGAACGCGCCCTCGCCGGCAATGCGGGACATGCCCAATACGGCAGCAGCTGACGGCTCATGCTTGACAACGATTGGCATTAGACTAGCTCACCATTCCACCGGATGTAGGGATGCTCCTGCCCCAGGTAGTAGCACAGGCCTTCCCAGAACCGCTTCACCGGACCAAAGATCCAACCAATTCGACCGCCAAACCCGAGCTTCTCGCCACGCTTCTTGATCTCATCCCGGTAGTGCCATCGGCCCCAGAGGAAGCAGGGCTGGATGAAGAACAGGAAGAAGAGCAGTTTCAGCAGCTTGCTCTTCCGCATCAGCGGGACGATCACCTCGCTCATCTTGTAGTAGCCACGAGCGTTCCTCTCGTTGATGTGCTCATCACGGTACTTCCGGACTACCCAGTCCATCGTCCCGTCACCATGCCGTCCCTCCATGAAGATCTGGCACACGCACCCACTAAGGAATCCCAGCCCGGCACCACCACCTGATCCAGCTGCCATCATTCCCATCCCGGCACCAAGTCCGAGGCCGGCCAGTCCCATACCCATCCCGCCACCGGATGACGGCTGCTCCTGACCCGCACCGCCCTCGAAGGCACCGTACATGATCTGGGCCAACTCGTAAGTGCTCGGGTACTCGTCAACCCGTCCCTCCACGATGTTCATGTACTGGTTTGCCATTTGGTTCTGCAGCCCCAATCGCTGCATCTGCTGCTGCCCGTAGAATCGCCCAAGCTCCTGTGATGTCTGGGCACTGGCACCACGCTGCAACGCGGACAAGGCAGTCGTGCCAGCCATACCCCTCTGCATTGCCTGGGAAAAGGCCCTCTCCTGCAGGGCCTCCCCGCCACGCAATATGTCACCACGCTCAGCCTCACCCATCCCCTGCATCGTCAACATCTGGTTCTGCCAGTGCTCGGCCATCATCTCCTGCAACTGGGAGTACCGTGTCTCGTTCCACCACTTCGCATACTGCTGCTCTTCTTGCGCCTGCTGCTCCAGTGCATCGGCTTTGCCCTTACCTTTATATCTTGCCTGAGCCTCTGGGCTCCACTTTCTCATCCATCCTTCTATGTCTTCTTCAAGAACGGCATCCCAGCCTTCTCGTTTTGTGTAGGTGATCTCTCCGGTTTCCGGGTCGGTCACCGCATCGTATTCGCGGAACTCTCCCTCAGTAGCCCCGGGGATCGCCATTTTCCAATTCCGCCTGAGCGGGGCGTGTACCAGTCCAGCCTGCCTCTCGGCAAAGTTGCTGGCTCCAATCTCGCCTGGGGCTTTGGCAATGGGCACGTTCCATGTGTACTGCTGCGGTACTTGTCGACCACCAGCACCAAGCCGTACCCCGGGCATGGTGATTGTGCGGTAGTCGTGCTCAGGTGTCGTCGGGGCCCCGAATCCAGGAGCGTAGTAACCTTCTCCTTGGAACCCCGCGATCGGGCGCGTTCCGCCCGTGATGATCTGGTACGGGTACACTCCTTTTTTGAATTTGCTTGTCCCGTATGTCAACTCAACGTTGGGATCTTGCCATTCGTATGCCATGACTTACTCCTGATCCTCGATGTCGACTGTGATCAAGTCCATCGCGGCCTCGGTTGCCTCTTGAGCAGCTGAAATAGCTGCTGCCTGGGCATCCTTGATGGAGTAGAGCCGCATGACCTCGCCAACGTAATCGAATATCTTCCCGATTGTGAACTCTTCAATTGACTGGGGATTGGGCACGTTATTGCCATCCTCCAGGATCTCTTCTTCATACCCGTACGCATCCCCGAAGGCCAGGGGAGCCAGATCGTCCATCTCGTCAGGGTAGGTGACGGTGGCCGTCTTTCCCCACGCCTCAAGTGTTATCTCGCCCATGCCTAGCTCTCCACCACCTCGGAATCCGTTTCAATCCATGCCCTGATGTTGGTTTTGCTTTCGTAGATGTCGCTAACTGGATGAGGATCAGCAGGCCTGTACACCACTCTTGATGGCCCGGCTATCTCCACCTCGTTAGCCTTGAACAGGATCACACCGTCCTTCTCCACAACCAGCACAGGCTCTTCTTCACCCGTGTTGAAATTCTCAACCAGCCTGTCTCTGTCCACATGGATTGTTGTAGTCATTACGGCATACCGCCCCCGCCAGTCTCCGCATAAAGCTGAAGAAAGTAGTCAGTGCCGTTGACCTTTATCTTGAGCACCTTGCTGTCATACGCATAATCTGATCCGCTATCAGCTACCTCTGCTATCTTGAAATCAACGACCTTGTCATGGCGGATCTTCAACGCCTCGGCCCAGTTGTTGACGCTGGACCCCGATGACCCTGCTGGCGATGTGTAGAAACGCACGTCCCCGCCCTCGCCGTTGCCGGTTGACTTACCGCCCTTGACGAAGATGTCCTTGCCAGCAGTATTGGTTCCCGACTCCTCCTTCGTGGTGATTGATCTGGTTCCCGCCAGACCCAATACGAAAGTGCCAACGGAGTTCACGCTGAAGTAATCGGACCCGTCACTCTTTTCGACCACCAGAAGGTCTGCCGACTGACTGAAAGCACCACGAATTGTGCAAGGAATAGCAGACGCACTTCCGGTAACGACCAGAAGGCTGTTGCCATCGAACGTCAGGTTAGACTCGACCGTTGCCTCGTCTGAGTCCTTGAAGGTGGCGACTCCTTGTGCGGTCGAACCATCCCACGAGATCCCGCCACCGCTCATGTCGTCTACAACAAAATCTATGGTCCCGTCACCGTCCTCGTATGTCACCGCGATCCTAGTCTCGGTGTTTCCGGTGAGCATCCCCCCGACGATGTCCTGCACCTGTTCGGTCGTGAGTTGGGTGTCAGCGGTCATGTCGGTGACCACCAAGTCAATCGTGCCGTCACCATCCTCGTAGGTCGCAGTGATCCTGGTCTCGGTATTGGACGAGAACATTGCGCCAACAATGTCTTGGACTTGTTCAGTCGTCAGATTCGTGTCCAGATCATCGACTTCCACATCAATCGTGCCGTCGCCATCCTGATACGTCACGGTGCAACGAGTCTCGGTGTTTGACGAGAACATTGCGCCAACAATGTCTTGGACTTGTTCAGTCGATAACTGGGTGTTGGTGTCGGTTGACGTGACAGTCAGTGTGTCGCCAGACATTGCCGTGGTGACGTTAGTGCCGCCAGCAATCGTCAGGGTGTCGCCGGGAGTGATCCCGGTAGATCCGCTGTCACCCGCCACGGTCGTGTCAGCCACCGTGAATGTGAGATCGTAAGGGTCACCATCGGAACCGGTTGACGTGTCAGTCCAATTGATGTCGATCCCGCCACCCTCGACGAACTTGACTTCCTTGGCATCCGAGATCGCCACCTCCGTCCCATCCCCGTCCTCCAACTGGAAACTCGTCATCCCGCCGCCGCCGCCGCTGACCGTCTGCCAGCTGCAGGTCCCATCCCCGTCCTCTCGGAGGAACTTGCTGCCCCCGGTTTCACCCGTGGAGACCAACTCGGTCCCCTCAAGGTTGACCGTGAAGGTGAGGTCGTAAGGATCAGAATCCGACCCGGGAGAGACATCGGTCCAGTTGATGTCGATTCCCGTGCCCTCGACGAACTTGACTTCCTTGCTCTCCGTGACGGTCACCTCAGTCCCGTCCCCATCTTCCAGGACGAATCCAGATCCCATCGTGTTGGTATCAGCGGAGAGGTCAGTTTCACCAAGCTCGTTGCTACGCCAGTAGGGTTTCCCGTCAGTCTTCACGTAGAGCAGGCCACCATCGCCGTCCGCAGGGGCGGATGGAGTTGATACCTCGCTTGAGATGTGGAAGATCCCGCCAATCTCAAGGATCTGATCCGGGTCATCCATACCGATCCCGACGTTCCCGTCCTTGTCGATCCGCATCCTTTTGAACAGGCCACTCCCGTTGCACGTCCTGAACACCATTCGGGACGGAGCACCTCTGCTGGCATCGGATACCGATCCATCCACCTCGAAATCGATCCTGGTGACCTCCTGGTAGCTGTTGTTATCCCCCACATAGGCGTATGAACTGATCGTCAGCAGGTCATCGTCATCAACAACCGCAGCCCGGTCATCCAAGGTTCCCCTGGACTTTCTCGACTGAATGGACCCGGAGTTGACCGATGCCTGTATCCGCTCAAGCAGAAGCGAGGCACCTGCAGTCTCCTTCACCACATGCAGGGCCGATTCCGGGTCGTTGGTGCCCAGTCCCAGTTCCTTGAGTACGGAGTGGCCACCAGCCATCTGCGCTTGGGCACGCCGTTCCCTTGGTGAGGAACCAGCCGGAATACGGGGCTGCTCGAATCCAGTGTTTGTAGTCATTAGTAGTAAATCCTGCCAAACCTGCCTGATGTCTCGCTGAACACAGCCTGCAGTAACTCCATCGCCCAGGCCTGCCCCACACTCGTATTCGCCAGCTTCAGGAAGATAGCATGCCCTTGGGCCCTACGCCGTTCCGCGACATTCCTGCCAGCTGACAGCGTAGCCGTGTACAGGGCCGTAGTCTGGTTGTAGGCATCCTCCGCGCTGTTACCTCGGAACACGGACATCGTGACATCCGAGGACCCCTTTGCCAGCAACGTCCTGATCTCGTTCACGTTCACCGTGCCAAGAGCCCTCGGGAGGATAGGGCCAAAGTAGACGTGGCTACTGATCGCGACCCCGTCATCATCCGCAGCGTCTACGTCCCACTTGCGAATGTAGGCATCCCTGCCCCCCATCAGGATGGCCCTGTCAGCAGCATCGTCGCCGTCAAACACATGCACTGCTCTCGCATCATGCAGGTTGTTCGACGCAAACTTGTCGATCCACCAACTGTTGGTTCGCGTATCGTAGAAGTAATGCTCGTTGGAAAAGTCTTCCGCCCCGAGAGGGGTCACAAACACATGCACACCACGCTCACGCTCGTTCCAGACAAGCCGCACGAGGTTGGTGTTCAGGTTGATGTTGTTCATCCGCTCTTCAAAACGGCCCTCGGTGATCTTCTGCACCCCTTGCCCGGGGGTGCCCCGGTAAACGCCACCGCGTGTACCGAAGAGGTAGAACTCGCCACCGGAACCACGACACCACGGCCTGCCCCAGGGTGTGCCCACTCCATTGATGATCTCGTCCAACCGGCCACCCAGCATCGGGTCGCCTGTCATCTGCCAGATACTGTGGTCGCATCCGAAGATCAGGATGTCGTCGCTGACAGGTATGATGCACCGGATCACGTCAGGTGCCTTGCCCGCTGGTGAGTTCACCCCGGCAACAGCCTGGGTCTCGGTGATCGTGTCAGGGGAATATTGCCAATCGAAGGCATCCCCCACCTTGCTCATGTACCACTCAGAAGGGTCCTCCTGTGTCCCGGACATCACGATCCGGCCACGCCAGTTCTCGATCAGGGTGGGCCGCTTGTCGGCAGCATCGATCGGGAGAGTGCCACTGGTTGGCGTCCACGTCGTCATCGTCCGGTTGGAGGCCTTGTAGTACTTGGCCGATATTCCATCCGCGTAGAACAGGTTGGTCCCCAGCTGGGCAGAAAAGATGACCGGGGCATTACGGTTCAGCACAGGCACGACGATGGTGCCGCCATCGGTGATTTCCGTCCACTGAAGCTCATCGAATTCCTGCACATGACCGCCTGACACGGCCAACCGCACGGTCTGACGCTTGGAAATCGCATTCGACGGGTTCAACGCATACGCAGCTGCACAAGAAGCTCCGCGATGCGCTGATGTCCCGGCACCGTGGCTGGCGATCCATGACCCAGTTGCCGTATCCGAGGGAGTTGCCGCCTCGGTAATCCGGGCCACATTGTTGGAAGTGGCGACCGCGAACAGCCGGAACCCGCCCTTGTCGTCGACATCGACGACGTTCCAGTTCTCGATGGTGTGGGGATCTTGAGACGAGGACAAAGCTCCATTAGATACCGCAACGATTCCGAAGGATCTTCCGCTGCCATAGACGCTTCCTCCCACCACGCCAAGCCGGTCCAGGATCGGATCGTATGCGATCGATCTGGTGGTCCCAGCATTCGTCTGCTGCCATTGCTGCACCCCGTACTTGTTCACCTTCGTCACGGCGTGGCTGAACGTGGAGCCAGAACGGGTCAGGCAGTAGAAGTTACCCTCATCATCAGCTGCGATGTCCAGTTCCTGGTTCGTGTCGGTTGGCGTGGAATCAGGCGCGTAAGTCTGCAGTTCCTTCGCCACAACCTGCTCACCAACCTCCTCATCCAGCAACTGAAGACACAATCGTGCGTTATGCGAGATCGTGAATGTGCCAGACCCCCCGGACTCGGTCAGCGTGATCTTCTTGTTAGATACGGCTGAGCCCTGCTGAGAAATCGCGACAGCAATGGCGGCTCCACCACTAGCGGTGATCGTGGGTAGCACCACGTCTTGAAGACCGAGAGTCCCCTGGAACTCGATGGTGACCGGGGCCGTCCCAAGCGGACCACCCGTGCAGGCAACCTTCCCGTTCAGGTGAGACAATGCCTCCAGCTTCTCCTGAACGGAATTTCCAGAGGAATCTGAGGCCACAGCATCCTTCTCTATGCTCGCGGTGACCGTGTCAGAGGCTGCTGCAGGGGCACTATCGTTGAAGCAGAGCATCCCCAGTAACCCATCCGAATTAGTCATCAGGTTTATCGTGTTCGTAGACTCGCCTGAGCTTGGATAGAAGTGCTGGAAAGCAGCAGTAGACTGATTCTCGGAGACGACCCAATAATCATCCTGATCACCATCCCCGGTGTTCGTGTCCAGCAGCTTCCCGGTGGAGGTGCTCACCCGGTAGATGGCCTCCCCGTTCACGCCGCTGATGTTCTTCACCCAGACGTAGAGCACGTTCCCCGAAACCGTCATGCCACGCACCTGCCGCGTGGATGAAGTCAACTGGACGCTGGGCATCCCTGAACTAGTCCAATCCAGCGAGACCGTCATGGCCTTGTTCACTTGCCGGATGATCAGCTTGTGAGAAGCGTCGAGTGTCGCGACGTACCCGAATCCGTCATCGCCCCAGGTACTGAGGTTGAAGACCTCCGTGCTGACGCCCCCGTCAGATCCCTGCTGGGCCCCGTCAGCATCCACCATCAGGAAGGAGCCATCCGTTGACTCGTTCATGATCGAGTGACCCTTCCCCGAGAGTGGGGTCAGATCGGACCACGCGAGGTGGTTGATGTCCTGGATCCTTCTCTTACGCGCCTCCGACCACATGCGACCCGGGTTGTACTTCGACAGCCCTGGCCGCTGACCTCCACGAGACCTGCCACTGGACTCGGAGTTCAGCGTGCTCCCGGTATCAGGCGATGACGCTGGGAAGGGACGTACATTCTGCGCATCGACCGTGGTGTGGTCTGGCTGAAGTTCGTAGGGGCCACCCTCGTGTATCCCGTTGAACGGGAAGGCCATCGTGTAGACACTCGGCTGGCGAGGCATCCATGCTCCCTCTTGGCACCATTAGATGCTCGCTACGAAGACTTCGATATCCACTACAGCCGACCCAGTTGGCTTGACCTGAATGGTCACGACATCCAGCATCGTCCCGAAACTTGGGCTAGCGTCGGCCTCGATCAGCATCAGATCGTCTGGACAGCCAAGGATGTAACTCTCACCGGCACGAAGTGCGACCATGAAAGATGTCGCTGATGCCACCATCGCAACCTCGACTGCTTCGGTGTCATCCAGATTCGTGACACGAATGTACTTGACGTTATTTACGTCCAGGGCACCTGCTGCGCCGTGTACGTCAGCGTTGAATGTGAGCAACGTCGTTGTGTTGCCGTTTACGCAACTGACGATCCTCTTCATCACCTCGTTGACCGAGGAATAAGTCAGGGTCGTCTCAGCACCCTGGTCCCGGCCATTGAGCTTGATCGTCTCGGTGATCTTCACCGTCATGGTCGCTGCTGTCACCGTGCTGGTCATGCGACAGTCACCTCTTCATAGACGAGGAAGCCAGCGACAGCTGTGTTGACAGTTGTCAGGTTCAACGCTTCACCCGATTCTGTCTCCATCCAGCCTGCTGGATTGAAACTCAGGACCATGTGCATGTCCGTAGCCTTCACGGTGATTACACCACTGATGGCAGTCGAGGCACTCTTGAACTGGACGGTTGCAGTCGAACTTCCCACCTGATTGAGATACAGCCCAAGTACACGAATCCTGGCATTCGTTACCGCCGCGACAATTGCTCCCGTGGCACCCGCCGTAACCGCGATGCTGGCAAACTTCTGGCCTCGCCCGTCATAGGCCAGATTTGGAAAGTCAGTCACCACACTGGTTGTCGAAGAAACCATGCGTCACCCCTGTCATGTTTGAACCTTGAGTCCGTCGATGTTGCTGTCGGTGGCGGAGCCCAGGTTGATGAAGATGTGCGCATCATCGTCGTCGTCAGCAGCCCCGGAGTTGATGATGATGCAACCCTTGGCGTACCCAACGCTACCGTCTGCCGGGGCATCACCGCCCGCACTGCCAAGATCCTCGACCACGAGCAGCTTGTTGCCAGCATCGTCAGATGCAATGACCCCGGTAGCATCGTGAAGTTTGTGCCTGCCAGTCATCGTGTTCTCCTTACGTTCCCTGGCCCTTGTAGGTGACTCCACTACTGAACAGGCTGAGCCTTCGCGGGCCGTACATCTCACGCCTGTCAGACCAGTCTGCGTTGTATCCGTAGACCTCAGCCTTGTTGTCCTGCCGGTCTCGTGTGATCGATGTTACCAGATGTTCCTGGTATGTCTGGGACATTACGCCACGTTCCCCGTCCATCCTCCGCTCAGCTTCAGCAAGGCAGCTGTAGAGGATCGTCTCGCTGTGCTGGCTGATTCCATGCACCCGCTCTCCAGCGGACGGTGAGCCTGTCTCAGGCTTGTCAGGGAGGACCCTGTAGCGGTAGGACAGCGTGGCAACTGCCGTGACATCAGGCCAGAACATGACCTCGTAGCGAGTCCCCTGCAGGGTGTGACTCCTCGCCTTGGGCCGGATCGACGCGTAGAACGGGTCCTCGGACGAGTAGGTCACGTTGTAATCACGCTGCCTCAACTCACGCATCCGGCTCTCACCCACAAACTCCACCGGCTGGGTTGCGTTATCGGCCTGCGAGTAGGTCATTACGCCAAGTACGTTCCCGAAGTCGTCCGGGAGATCGTAATCGTCCTGGTGCAAGCTGTAAGTGGTCAACGCGGCAACATCCGAGCCGCTGGTTATGTCCACCAGTGTCAGCTGGGTGCCGCTGTCGCGTGTATCCACCGGGTAGTTGGTCCCGCTGATGTTGATCTCGCCAGCTGCAGCCCAGGTGGGCCACGTCCCCCCGGAAAGGGTGACCACACCATTGGTGGCCGCGATCGTGCCCGTGGAGTAAGCCGCGTTCAGCGAGAGGCTCGCCACCGGCATC
>Ga0208315_1000423_pt1 | contig 32163 bp, 30 predicted proteins | sample MalvireepMed_215_FD_184239 | JGI IMG/M metagenome (GOLD analysis project Ga0208315, IMG submission 184239) | Marine viral communities from the Global Malaspina Expedition - Malaspina viral metaG DeepMed_215 (SPAdes) (version 2) | ecosystem: Environmental > Aquatic > Marine > Oceanic | place...
CGCCTACATCGGTCGCAATCCCGCTTTGAACGCCACGCGCAGTTAGGTTGCGATGATCAAACAGACCGCTGCCGAGAAAAAGGTTCGAGGTGGGGCAGAACACGGGATGCGCGCCGGTTTCCGCCAGCGCGTCAACCTCTCTAGGTTCGAGATGAATGGCGTGCCCTAACAATGTGTTGTCCCGCAACAGGCCGTAGGACTGGTACACATCCAAATAATCACGCGCCTGCGGATAGAGCTCTCTGGTGAAGGCGATTTCATCTTTGTTTTCGGACAAATGCGTCTGGATGTGGCAATCAGGATGCTCCGCACCGAGCGCCATCGCCGTTTCCATCTGCTCTGGCGATGACGTGATGCCGAACCGGGGCGTTATGACATAGCCGTTCCGGCCTTTGCCGTGCCATTCGGAGATCAACGCCTTTGTTTCATCATACCCTTTCTGCGGCGTGTCGAGAAGATCGGCTGGCGCATTGCGATCCATCAAGACCTTACCGCCCAGCATCCGCATATTGCGCCGCGTCGCTTCTGAGAAAAAAGCATCCGCCGAGGTCTTGTGAACCGAACAATATGCGGCGGCGCTGGTTGTGCCATGCGCAACCAACTGGTCAAAGAACGCCTGTGCCATGCGGTGACTGTGGTCTTCGCAGGCAAAGCGCGTTTCTTCCGGGAAAGTGTAATTGTTGAGCCAGTCCAGCAGTTGCGAACCCCATGAGGCGATCACCTGCACCTGCGGAAAGTGAATATGGGTATCGATGAAACCTGCCATCATCAAATGAGGGCGGTGATCCGTGATTGGCGCATCGGGGGCTTTGGCCAATATACTGTCGAAGGGACCACTGTCTTGAATGATGCCATCGCTGATCAACAAACCGGCATCTTCAAGGTAGGTGTAGGCTTGGGTATCAGAGCCATCTTGCGGCGCGCGGTGAAAGGTCAACAGGCGACCGCGAAGCAGTTTTTGGGTCATAGGTGTCTCAAATCTAGGGAAGAGTTTAGAGGGGCGGCGACCTGCCGCCCATCGTTTGGTTACGCCTGATGGGCGGGCATATCTTCGTCCATGAAGTCTGGCTCATCGGGCACAACAATGCGGTGCTCTAGGTCCTCTTTCGGTGCGACCAACGGATATAGGTACATGAAGGCGCCGACGATCAGGTAGCCTATGGTGATCGGGTCCAGCTGCGGCAGTTGCAGCTTGTAGGAATGAATGATCCCGACCGACGACATCAAAGACGCTGCGATTGCAAAACCGCCTGCCATTTTGAAGCGACCGTCAATGATGTCAGCGACGATCGCACCCCAGATAAGTCCGGTGATAATCGCCCCCTGACTAAGCGCCAGATGGCCTTCGTAATGAGCGCCTTCCATCAAAAGCGCGGCGGTGAGCGCTTCGTCACCCAAAGATGGCAGACCCTCAACGCCGGAACTGCGCAGGGCATTCATCAACGAACCCCACTTGGTCACTAGGAAAGCCGAGATATGCGGCAGGATGGCGAAGGATACGGCGGCCATATGCATCGGCTTTACCGCCCATGCCGTATTGGTGATCAGGCTGACGGATACGAAGACCAAGACCGGCGCGGCCGCGGCAACCGGGATCAGACCCGCAAGGAACGACAAGAGCCCGACAAATGCGGCAGCGGCGATGACGACAGCAACACCAATGATATAGCCCGCATGTGCGTCAAGCCGTTTATAGGCGGGATGGCCGATGTAGACAGTCGTCGGAAAGGGCGATCCAAAGAGTGCGCCCAGCATCGTGCCCGCCCCATCGGTAACCTGACACAGACCGACCGGATAGTGGTCGCCTGCCGCTTCCGCGGATTCCACGTTATTCATGGTTTCGATGAAGTTGTAGATCTGCACCGGGATCAGCACGAGGAACAGTTCGGGGTTCGCGAACAGATACTGAATGCCGGCAAGCAGATCGCCGATGTAGGGAACCGGCGGGTAGAACCCGATTCCGCTCACGTCAACTTTGGACTCCCCCAAGACAATGGCGATCACTGTACCCGCAGCGATTGCCACCAGACCGGCAGGCAAGTTGCCCGGAAGGCGAAACCGTCCGATCAGCCCCCATAGGATGAACAACAACGACGTGAAGGCGATGATCGGGCTTTCGAAAATCTGCGCCAAGGGCACAGAGCCGATAAACACAAGCGCGATGCCGCATAGGGTGCCGAGCATGCCCGCGCGCGGCGTGATCTCTTTCAACCACGGCCCGACGATAGCCCCGAGAGCGGCGACGACACCGCCCATGAAGCCCGCCCCGATGCCGACCTGCCATGCCAGCAACGGGTCGTTCGTGGCCCAGTAGATTGGCCCGATGACCCCGAACAGATAGACGAACATCACGGGTGTCGAGATGCCGTAGGGCAGGGCGGTCACGTCTTTGCCCTGTTTGTTGGCTGCCCATTTGGCCATATAGGTATAGACTGCAACACCGGCCAGAATGGCGATGGCCGCGCCGGGTACGATGCGGCCAAAAACGATCTCGGGCGGCATCTGAAACACGAACTGGCAAACGCCAGTCAGGATCAGCAAGTTCACAAGGTTGTCGGTAAATAACGCCCAAAAAGCGTTAAAATCGCTGCGTGCAAACAGCTTGTAGTTATAAGTCCTCCCGTCCATGACGGTCTCCTCCACTGATAGGGCGGAACGCCTCTGGCCAATCAGGCCAGTCTCCCCGTTCGGCCCAGATATGCGCGCCCTTGGGGCGCTTCTATTGCCCCGATCGGGGCGGTTGCGGCAGTTTCAGTGGTCAATTCAGCGATCACCTCGGCAACCACGAAGGCTGCAATGACGCTGGGCCGCTTGTCGCGGCTACCGCATGCCCCAATGGGGCAATTCAAATGTTCGATCGTTTGGCCGTCGCAGTGCATGCGCGCCCAGTTTTTAAATTTTGCGCGCTTGGTCGCCGAGCCGATCATACCGACGTACAAGGCATCACCCCGTTCCAACGCGGCGGAGGTCAGCAGAAAGTCTAACGCATGATCATGGGTCAGAACGATAAAGGCACTGCCTGCTGGCGCGCTCCAGATATCGGCCTCTGGCAGCACGCTGATACGGGTCTCTACCGCTGCCGTATTGAGAGCGATCTCCTCGGTTCGGGTGTCAATCAGGATGCATCTGACGGGCAAATGTTGAAACAGGTCGGCCAAGGCCCGCCCGACATGACCGGCCCCCATGACATAGACATGAGGCAGGGCGGCTTTTGTCTCGCGAGCCCGGTCCGCCGCGGCGCGTTTGTCTGATGACCGCATCCGTGTCAGGCGGATTTCGACCCTTCCCCCGCAGCATTGGCCGATCTCAGGGCCAAGCGGCACGTCCAACTCTCGCACCAAATCTCCGCTCTGCAGCATGTCCCGCGCTGCTTGGATGGCCAGAAATTCCAGCTGGCCACCGCCTATCGTTCCCCAAAGCCCTTGGGCAGAGGCAAACATCTCAGTTCCCTCGTTCCGGGGAGAGGAGCCGCGTACGCGGGTCAGGGCGACGCGAATGACCGATGCATGTGCCGCAAGAAATTCATCCAAAGAAACGGCGCTATTCGACATGGTTCACCCCTCGGCCTGCAACCGTGCCACAGCCAGCAACACCCGTTCCGGTGTGGCCGGCGCATCAAGACGCGGACACGCGCGGTAGTTGGCCACCGAAGCGACAGCCATCGACAGCGCTTCGAACACCGAAATGCCAAGCATGAAGGGCGGCTCTCCTACCGCCTTGGAGCGCTTCACGGTCAGTTCGCGGTTCTCCGACCAGTCGGCTAGGTTCACGTTGAATATGCGTGGGCGGTCGGAAGCGAGGGGAATTTTGTATGTAGAGGGCGCATGGGTCCGCAGTCGTCCGGCATCGTCCCACCATAACTCTTCGGTTGTGAGCCAGCCCATGCCTTGGATGAACGCGCCTTCGACCTGGCCTTTGTCGAGCGCCGGATTGAGGGAACGGCCCACATCATGCAGGATGTCGGTACGCTCGACACGGTATTCGCCCGTCAATGTGTCGATTGTCACTTCAGAGCATGCTGCGCCGTAAGCATAGTAATAGAACGGGCGCCCTTGGCCTTTGGCGCGGTCCCAGTGAATTTTCGGCGTCTTGTAGAAACCGGCCGCCGAAAGCTGCACGCGGGCAAGATAGGCCTGCTTGATGAAGGCCGCAAATGTCAGGATGTCTTTGCCAATAAACACATGATTGGCGTGGAAACTTACCTCTTCTGCGGTAACACCCCAAGTTCTTGTCGCGAACTCGACCAACCGCGCTTTGATTTGTTCCACCGCGTTGAGCGCGGCCATGCCGTTCAGGTCGGTTCCGCTGGAGGCAGCGGTTGCTGACGTGTTCGGCACTTTCTCAGTGGTGGTCTTGGTAATTTTGATCTGCTCAAAATCGACCTGAAACGCCTCGGCGACAATCTGTGCCACCTTGGTGTTCAACCCCTGACCCATCTCTGTGCCGCCGTGGTTCAGGTGGATTGAGCCGTCGCTATAGACATGCACCAATGCGCCAGCCTGATTGTACCACGTCGCCGTGAACGAGATCCCGAACTTGACCGGGGTCAGGGCAATCCCCTTTTTGAGCACTGGCGAGGTCTCATTGAAGGCCATGATGTCTTTGCGGCGCTGGCGGTAGTCAGAGGTGGTTTCCAACTCCTCGACAAGCCGTTCGAGAATGCTGTCTTCGACTTTCTGATGATAGGGCGTGATGTCTCGCCCTTCGCCGCCGTAGAAGTTCGCCTTGCGCACGTCCAGCGGATCCTGGCCTGTGGCATAGGCGATCTCTTCGATAATGCGTTCAGCAGCCACCACCCCCTGCGGGCCGCCAAAGCCACGAAAAGCCGTGTTGGACACTGTGTTGGTCTTCATCGGATGGCTTTCAAGCCGCACATTCGGGTAAAAATAAGCGTTATCGGCGTGAAAGAGGGCGCGGTCGGTCACGGGGCCCGAGAGGTCGGACGAAAAACCGCATCGCGCGGCAAAGCTGCCATTCACCGCTTCGATGCGTCCCGCTGCGTCGAAAGAGACATCATAGTCGATTACAAAGTCGTGGCGTTTCCCCGTAGCCGTCATGTCTTGGTCCCGGTCGGGGCGGATTTTCACGGCGCGGTTCCACTTTTTCGCCGCCATTGCAGCAACAGCGCAGAACAGGTTCATCTGGCTTTCCTTGCCGCCGAACCCGCCGCCCATGCGGCGCACGTTCACCACCACTGCATTCGAGGGCACGCCGAGAACTTGAGCAACCATATGCTGCGCCTCGGAGGGGTGCTGCGTGGAGGAATGCACGATGATATCATCGTCTTCCCCGGGAATGGCCAAGGCGATATGCCCTTCAAGGTACATGTGGTCCTGTCCGCCCACAGCAATCCTGCCCTTGATCCGATTACTGGCGGTTTCCAGCGCCCCATCGACATCGCCGCGTTCGAGTTTCAACGGAGCGGTGACGTGTGGGTATCCCGCCTGTTGCGCCTGAATGGGATCAAGCGCATGGGGTAAAACATCGCAGTTGATCTTGGCTTTCTCTGCGGCGTGGCGCGCAATGTCCCGTGTCTCTGCGATCACCGCAAACAGGGGTTGGCCGTGAAATTGAATCACATCAGTGGGGAAAACCGGCTCATCATTCAGTCCCGTGGGGCTTAGGTCGTTGACGCCTGGCACATCCTCGGCCGTTAGGATGCCGATCACGCCCGGAGTTGCCAGAACATCGGTATAGTCGATGTCCAAAAGCGTCGCATGGGCAACATCCGAGACACCTAGATAGGCATGCAACGTGCCTTCGGGCAGCGTAATGTCGTCGGTGTAATCTGCCGCGCCCGTGACGTGTTTTGACGCGCTGTCATGAATGCGGTCGCTGTGGGCGGTGCCGGTAATGGAAACGTTGTCTTTCATTTTTGCGTCTCCTTGCTTTAAGCGTTGATCAGTTGAACGGGCGCGGCGCTTTGCGCATCCTGTTCCAGATAAAAACGGCGCAGAAGATTCTGAGCAGAGAGCTTTCGATACGCCGCAGAGGCGCGCCAGTCCGTAAGCGGTTCGAAATCCTCGGCGAGCGCTGCTGCGGCGGCCTCGAAGTTTTCTCGCGTCCAGCGCTGCCCATTCAGCGCAGCTTCTGCCGCCGTTGCACGTTTGGGTGTCGCGGCCATGCCGCCAAAGGCAATGCGGGCATTGCTGATGACGTTTCCGGTTACCGTCATATGGATGCCAACGGCCACCGACGAGATATCCTCGTCGCGCCGTTTGGAGATTTTGTAAGCGGCGTTCAAATCATCGGGGCCGGGCAGGGGAACCTGAATGCTCTCGACAAATTCCGCCGGTGCGCGGTCCTGCTTGCCATAGTCTATAAAGAACTTTTCAAGAGGCACGTTTCGACGGGCAGCGCCGTGGCGGAGCGTGATCTCTGCGCCAAGCGCGATCAGGACGGGCGGGGTATCACCGATAGGAGAACCGTTGGCGATATTGCCCCCGACCGTGCCCATGTTTCGCACCTGCCATCCCGCGATACGGTTCCAGTAGGGGAGAAGATGGGGCAGGTGCTCTGACAGAATGGCCTGACAATCGGTGTAGCTGGCCCCAGCCCCGATTTTTAGCTGCCTTTCCTGACACTCAACTGTTTTCAATGCGTTCAGATGGCCGGTGAAAATCGCGGGCCCAATCTTACGCAGGAATTTTGTCACCCATAGCCCGACGTCTGTGGACCCCGCCACGATGGTTGCGTTCGGGTAGCTCAAAAGGCATTCGGCCAGATCATCCACGTCAGCCGGGATGATGCTCAGGTTGTCTTCGGGGCCGGAGATGATGCGCTTGCCATGCTGAAGCGCTTGCAGTCGCGTTGTTATCTGCGCGCGTTCGGCATTCAGAAGATCCGATGATGGCGTGCCATAGCGCGACACGGCCACCGCTGCCTTGATGATGGGCTCATAGCCGGTGCAGCGGCACAGGTTCCCCTGTAGGGCCGTTTCAACCTCTTGCGATTTTGGTTCGGGCGTCTGCATCCAGAGCGCATAAAGCGACATGACAAATCCGGGTGTGCAGAAACCACATTGGCTCCCATGATGTTCAATCATTGCTTCCTGAACGGGGTGCAGCCGACCTTTCGGACCGGAAAGATGTTCGACCGTGACCACATGACAACCGTTTATCGAGGCCAGAAACCGAATGCAGGCATTGATGGGCTCATAGACCAGCCCGGCATTGCCAAGCCGGCCCACCAGTACGGTACAGGCGCCGCAATCGCCTTCGGCGCAGCCTTCTTTTGACCCGGTCAGACGGCGTTCGAGCCGAAGAAAGTCCAAAAGCGTTTGACTTGCTGAAACGTCGTTCAGCGTCACGTCTGTGCCGTTGAGAATGAAACGAATGTCGCGTTGATAGTCCAAGGGGTGCCTCCCAATCGCCAGTCTGGCTGTGATCGTCGCCGCTACGATAGACACAGTTGTTTAGGCGAAAAAATCACCGGAAACGCTAAATACTTTCAACAGAACGTTGAAAATTTGCCGGACCTTGGGCATGTTCATGTGGAAGGGGGCGCGCCGTATGTCTTATATCGAAAGCTTGCGCGTCTTCGTTCGCGTGATGGACTTGGGAAGTATCACCGCGGGCGGGCGGGACCTGAGGCTGACGCCTGCAGTTGCCAGCAAGCGTTTGAAAGAGCTAGAGAAACATCTCGGCGTGCGCCTGTTTAACAGGACGACCCGCTCGATAACCCCGACAGAGGTCGGCACCGTTTTTTACGATGAGGCCCATGCTATTTTGCAGGCGCTGGATAACGCCGAGGCCCGGGTCGCCAGCTTTTCCGACGCCCCGCGAGGGGCCCTGCGGATCACGGCACCGCTTGGGGTCGGGCGTCGAATAGTTGCGCCATTGGTCCCGGAATTCTCTGAAACCTATCCTGATACTGAGATAAGGATGCGGCTGTCCGACCGACGGGTAGACATCATGGCGGACGGGCTTGATATCGCTTTCTTTATCGGGGAGCCGAGTGATTCCACGATGAAGCTGCGAAAGTTCGCGGATTGCGATCGGGTCTTATGTGCCTCTCCGGAATATCTTGCGCGCTGCGGAACGCCGATGACGCCTGACGATTTGCACGATCAGGCGCACAACTGCCTTTTGCTGCGGTATCCAAGATCGCCAGAGTATTATTGGACACTTCAGACCGATATGGGCCCCCGTAAGCTGGAGGTTCGCGGTCGGTTCGATGCCGATGACGGTGATGTACTGACCGATTGGGCGCTGGCCGGGCGCGGGATCATTAACAAGCCGCGCTTTGATGTGCGTGAATACCTCAAGTCGGGACGACTTGTCGAGGTATTGCCGCACACTCCGCCAAAGCCGACCATTTTTGGCTGCCTGTATCCCCACAAAAAGCTTCAGGATCCAAAGGTTCGTCTGTTCGTTGACCACATCGCACGAAACAGCAAACGCTTCTTCGTCTAAGTTCGACGCCCGTTCAGCGTTGCATTCTGGTGTGACGGATGGCCGGGCGCCTCCCGCCGCGCCAAAGGTTTTTTGGCAATTGCAATAGTGAACGCGCGCTGTCGATGCCGATAATTCTTTGAAATAAATGCGGAATGGGGAGCGTTACTGGCTACGCACTTCGCGCACCCAAGCGACAATATTGCGTCGCGCTTCCTCGTCCATTTGAACAGCATTTGGCGGGGGCATGGCGTGGCTTACGCCCGCTTGGAGATAGATCTGGTCCGCATGACGCGCGACGTCGCCGGGGGTCTCAAGGTAGACCCCCTTTGGTGCCCACTGCATATTGCCCCAGACCGGTTCTCGGGCATGGCACATTGAGCAATTGCCGATGACGGTATCGTAAGCGCTCTCGAACCCCTCAGCAGAGGCATAGGCCTGCTCATATGCCGTCAGATCTCGGGCTTCTGCGTCCTCCCATGTCTCCCCCGTTCTGATGGTGGAAAGCCAAGCGATCAAAACCATAAGCAGCACGGTCACCGCCCAAGTCCAATGCGGACCGGAACCGGTTTTGTGCATCGTGTTGAAGTAGTGGCGAATGGTGACACCGGTCAAAAAGATCAAGCTTGCAATGATCCAGCTGAACTCTGTTCCAAATGCCAGCGGGTAATGGTTCGACAGCATCAGGAACACCACCGGCAAGGTAAGGTAGTTGTTGTGGGTCGAGCGCACCTTGGCGATCTTGCCGTATTTCGCGTCAGGTGTGCGACCGGCCTTAAGGTCTTCGACGACGACCCGTTGGTTGGGCATGATCTGAAAAAACACATTGGCGGTCATGATCGTCGCCGTGAAAGCGCCGAGATGCAGCAATGCCGCCCTGCCGGTGAAAATTTGGTTGTATCCCCATGACATGATCACAAGGATCACAAACAAAAGCAGCATCAGAACTGTGGGGTGGTCGGCCAATTTGGATTTGCACATCGCATCATAGAGCAGCCAGCCAATCGTTAGGGAACCGCCGGAAATCAAGATGCCCTGAAACAGCGAAATATCGGCTTTGGTGGGGTCGAGCAGAAACAATTCACCGCCGACCCAGTAGATGATCATCAAGAGCGCCGCCCCTGACAACCAAGTGCTGTAGCTTTGCCATTTGTGCCATGTCAGATGCTCGGGCATCCGGGCGGGCGCGACCAGATATTTGACTGTGTGATAGAAACCCCCGCCATGTACTTCCCATTCTTCGCCGTAGGCGCCGTCGGGCAGGGCGTCGTTTGGCTTAAGCATTAGATCGAGCGCGATAAAATAGAACGATGCACCGATCCACGCCATTGCAGTGATCACATGTAGCCAGCGGACGCTGAACGCGATCCAGTCCCACAGAATTGCCAAATCGTACATGGCTGGTCTCCTTAGATTCGAATTTTCTAACACCCTAGGCGAGACAGATTTGTTCTGGTATCGCCGTAAAGGACCAAGCAGCATCAAAAAAGACAGAATAATGTCCTACTTCGATAACATCCGCACTTTTGTGCGTGTCTATGAACTGGGCAGCATGTCTGCCGCGGGGCGGGATCTGCGGATATCTCCAGCTGTTACGTCATCGCGGATTTCACAGTTAGAAGAACGGCTTGGCGTAAGGCTTTTTCAACGGACGACACGCAGTCTTTCCCCGACCGAGCAGGGCAAGTCGTTCTACCGCGGCGCGACTGAAATACTCGAAGCCGTCGAAAGCGCCGAGGCGCAGATCGTCAACATCACCGAGAACCTGAAAGGATCGCTCTATGTTGCGGCGCCTTTAGGTGTCGGTCGTAGGTTGATCGCCCCGCAAGTTCCCGGTTTCTTAAAGAACTATCCCGAAGTCAGCGTGAGGTTGCGTTTGTCAGACAGGAAAGTGGACTTGACCACAGAGGGCTTGGATTTGGCATTCTTTCTGGGGCAGCCCGAGGACAGCAATCTGCGCATCCGAAAAATCGCAGATGTGGAGCGGGTGCTCTGTGCATCGCCGGACTATATTGCGCGCCGTGGCATGCCCGAGAGCGGAAGCGCGCTGGTGGCGGAGGGGCATGAATGCCTGAGCCTTCGCTTTCCGGGGGCAACCGAATTTCAATGGCGGCTAACGACACCGGATGGCCCCAAGCGATTTCGTGTCTCGGGGCGCTATGAGTCAGATGACGGGGACGTGCTCACCGATTGGGCACTTGCCGGTCATGGCGTCGCAATGAAGCCGGTTTTCGAAATTGCAGAACACTTGCGGACCGGCGCTTTGGTGCCTGTCGCTGAAAAGACGCCGCCCGAGCCGATTCAGATGGCGTGCCTATTTACGCATCGCCGTAGACAGGACCCGAAAACGCGCCTTTTCATGGAGTTCATGATTGATCGCATCGCCGCGACAATCTAGCGAAGCAATCAGTGGGTCGAAGCCTCAGCTTCCGCGATATGTTGAGTATCCGAAAGGAGAAAGCAACAAGGGCACGTGGTAGTGCGATTGCTCGGACATCCCAAAGCGGATCGGTATGACGCCTAGAAACCGGGGGTCTTCAGGCGGCGTGCCGCTTGCATCCAGATAGGGGCCTGTGTGGAACACCAGTTCATATTCGCCCACTTCGAACTCTGCTTCAGGCAGGATTTGTTCGTCAGTGCGCCCGTCGTTGTTCGTCGTAAGCGTTTTCAACAGATGCCGTTCAACACCGCTGATGCGAAACAATTCAATTTTCAGCCCTTCGGCGGGGCACCCAAGGGCGGTGTCGAGGACATGGGTTGTAAGATAGCCGGCCATTTTTAACTTCTCCTGAAACGCTGTCTGTTTCTAGGCTGAATGCCTTTAAGTGACAAATCTCCACTAACAGAAGGCTCCTTTAAATTTTTTTTGAAAAACAGACCCATTTTTCCTGTTTAGGTTGGGTTTTAGAAGAAAAGGAATATTTGCGTGAAACGTTACCCAAGAGATATGACCGGCTATGGTGGCGCTGTACCAGCGGCGCAATGGCCGAATGGCGCAAAAATCGCCGTTCAGATCGTGCTGAACTATGAAGAAGGTGGGGAAAACAATATTCTCCACGGTGATGCTGCGTCTGAAGCGTTCCTCTCGGAAATCACCGGGGCCGCTCCCTGGCAGGGTCAACGCCATTGGAACATGGAATCGATCTATGAATACGGCAGCCGCGCCGGGTTCTGGCGTGTTCACAAACTGCTCAAAGACACGCCAATTACTGTTTATGGTGTAGCAACCGCCCTTATGCGGGCGCCCCAGCAGCTCAAGGCGATGAAGGAGGCGGGCTGGGAGATTGCCAGCCATGGTCTGAAGTGGAAAGAACACAAGGATATGGAGCCGCAGGAAGAGCGCGCCCAGATCCGCGAGGCAATCCGTCTTCATACCGAAGTGGTGGGGGAGGCCCCGCGCGGCTGGTACACTGGACGCTGCTCTATGAACACTGTGGACCTTGCCGCCGAGGAGGGCGATTTCGCCTATATCGCCGACAGCTATGCTGATGATTTGCCCTACTGGGTGCGGGCTGGCGGTAAGAACCAGTTGATCGTGCCTTACACGATGGACTGCAACGACATGCGCTTTGCGATTCAAGCGGGATACACGAACGGTGATCAGTTTGAGAGCTATCTCAAGGATAGCTTTGACATGCTCTATGCCGAGGGGGCCGAAGGTGCGCCCAAGATGCTTTCGATCGGTTTGCACTGTCGTCTTATCGGGCGTCCGGGGCGCGCAATGGCGTTGAAACGCGCCTTGGAGCATTTCGCGAAACACGACGGGGTCTGGTTCGCCACCCGGGAACAGATCGCCGATCACTGGGCAAGCCTGCACCCGCCTGCCGAGGGGACCGCGCCATCCGATATGGACAGGGAAACCTTTGTCGCGGAATTTGGTGGCATGTTCGAACACAGCCCTTGGATTGCCGAGGGTGCCTTTGATCTTGAGCTTGGTGCGACCCATGACAATGCAGCAGGCATTCACAACGCACTGGCGCGTGTGTTCCGTAACGCTTCCGAAGAACAGCGGCTGGGTGTGCTGACCGCCCACCCCGACTTAGCGGGAAAACTAGCGGCAGCGGGGCGCCTCACAAAGGAAAGCACTGCCGAACAGGCGGGTGCCGGACTGGATTTGCTGACCGACGAAGAACGGGAGACCTTCCAGAACCTCAACGCTGAATACGTTGAACGGCACGGCTTCCCTTTCATCATCGCCGTGAAGGACAACACCAAATCGAGCATTCTCGAAGCATTTCACCGCCGTATCAAAAATAACCGCGATACCGAGTTCTCCGAAGCCTGCCGACAGGTTGAGCGAATTGCAGAACTGCGCCTGATTGAGAGGTTTGCATCATGAGCAACGTTTTAACGGCAACCACAATTAATTCCGATGCCATTGCGGGGCTCGCAGAATTGATCGATGCATCAGACACCCCCGACAAGTTCATAAACCAAGGGCGCTGCGGACGTTTTCATGATCGGGCGACCCTCGACGTTGACGGTCGCGTAGGGGTCAGCGTCTTTCAATCCACATCGTTCTCCATGCCTTTCAAAATGGAAATGATGGAGCGTCATCCTTTGGGCAGCCAAGCTTTTCTGCCGGTGCAGGAAGGCGAATATCTGGTCGTGCTGGCTGAAGATAAAGACGGTGCTCCGGTTGCGCCCCGGGCCTTTATTGCTGGGCCGGGGCAGGGCGTAAACATCGGGCGCAACGTCTGGCACGGGGTTTTGTGTCCGCTGTCCGATCCGGGGCTTTTCATGGTCGTCGACCGCGTCAGCGAGGGGCCAAATCTGGAGGAACATTGGTTCGATGAGCCATTCATCATCGAGCGATAATAGATAATTCGGCAAAAAAAAGCGCCGGCTCACGCATCCATAGGGAGGGACAATTATAATGTCTGATGCATCCATCGGAACGCCGGACCAACTCCGCGATCCAAATTACACCCCGCCGCTCACAAAAGCGGTGCCGCTGGGGATTCAGCACGTGCTGGCGATGTTCGTATCGAACGTCACTCCGGCGATCATCGTGTGCGGCGCCGCAGGTTTCGGCTTTGGCTCAAACAGCCCTGATTTCCCGCAAATGATCTACATGATACAGATGTCCATGTTCTTTGCCGGGGTCGCGACGCTGTTTCAGTCGATCGGCGTAGGTCCGATTGGCGCGCGCTTGCCGATCGTGCAGGGGACATCGTTTGCCTTTATTCCAATCATGATCCCGCTTGTCGCCGGGAAGGGCGTGGACGCGATTGCGGTCCTGATGGGGGGTATCGTCGCCGGTGGCCTGTTCCACGCCTTTTTGGGGCTATTCATCGGGAGACTTCGTTTTGCACTGCCGCCGCTGGTCACTGGCTTGGTCGTGACCATGATTGGTCTGGCTCTGGTCAAGGTCGGTGTTCAATATGCGGCAGGGGGTGTGCCTGCAATCGGCACCGAAGAATATGGCTCCGGGCTCAACTGGTTCATGGCAGGTACCGTGATTTTGGTGACCCTTGGCCTGAAGTTCTTTACCCGCGGCATGCTTTCTGTGTCGGCCGTTCTGATCGGTCTTTTGGTTGGCTATGTCGTCGCCTTTGCGCTTGGTCAGGTCAATCTTGGCAACGTAGGTCAAGCGGCAAGCTTTGCGCTGCCGAACCCGCTACACTTTGGCATCGAATTCTCGGCCGCCGCGGTCATCGGCTTTTGCGCCATGTCTTTCGTATCGGCCATCGAAACTGTTGGCGATGTTTCCGGGATCACCAAAGGGGGCGCAGGCCGGGAGGCGAGCGACCGCGAAATCCAAGGGGCGACCTATGCAGATGGGATCGGCACGGCCATCTCGGGCATGTTCGGCGCGCTGCCCAATACGTCGTTCAGTCAGAACGTAGGTCTCATCGCCATGACGGGTGTGATGAGCCGGATGGTCGTTACAATCGGGGCGATTTTTCTGATCATATGCGGTCTTGTTCCCAAAATCGGTGCGGTGATCTCTTCGATCCCGATCGAAGTGCTGGGCGGTGGTGTCATCGTGATGTTCGGCATGGTGGTCGCGGCTGGTATCTCGATGCTGTCCGATGTGAACTGGAACCGTCGCAACATGGTCATTTTTGCCATCGCGCTGTCGCTTGGTCTGGGCCTGCAGCTTGAGCCGGATGCGCTTCAGTATCTGCCGGGCACGCTGAAAGTCCTAGGGACTTCGGGCATTCTGCCTGCGGCCCTCATCGCCATCGTTCTTAATCTTGTGCTGCCTGAGGAGCTTTCGGGTGAAGCCACCGAGGAAGTCTCTGGCGGTATGGCAGGACAGGGGAGCGGATCACTCGCGCAGAGTGACCGCGTCTGATGCCACATTCGCGGTGAGATGATTGCTGCGGAATAGGAATAGCAAATGCGGCGCAGGTCTCTGCGCCGCATTTTTTTCGTGGGTAAGTGCTAGGGCTGAAAGAAGTACCTGCCGGGATCGCCGGGTTTATCTCGGGACTTGGCCAGCCCAACGGGAAGCAGCGTCAAAGGGGATGGCTCAAACCGATAAAGGATACATGGGGGTTTCAAAACACTAGGCGATGCCACGTCCAAAGGCCGCTGGCGAGCTGCACCTGTGCCAGCGTGCAGCTCGCCAGCGCTGGTTTACCCAAGGTTCAGACATCGCTCACAGAGCGCGGCCCTCTTCTGGAATATATCTTCAACCTTTCAGAGGTGCGTCATGCCCAGCAGATCACCAGCTTCTCGCCGCGAGGCGTTCCGCCATTTCAAGCATGCGCGTAGAGAAGCCCCATTCGTTGTCGTACCAGCCAAAGACGCGCAGCTGGCGCTGTTCGATTGATTGCGTTTCGGGAAGGGCGATCACCAGAGATTCAGGGCGGCTCCGAAAATCGGTCGAAACACAGGGGTCTTCTGTCAGACCAATGAGGGTCGAGTCTGCAAAGGCTTCGCGCAAGAACTCGATAAACGAACCTTCGGGCTTTTCCAAGATTTGCAGCGTCGCATCGATTGCCGATACTGAGATGCAGGGAACCCGGACGGCGCTGACACTGAGGCGTCCGTGAAATTCTGGCAAGACGTTAAAGATTTGATTAAGCGCGCTGGTTGTTGTCGGAACCATTGAGACAGCAGCAGCACGGCTTCTTTCAAGACTGGCACCGGGCTGGTCAACAGTCGGTTGGCTCCCGGTGTAGCAATGAATGGTGGTGACATGTGCTCTAGAAATTCCAAGCCCTAGATCAATCGTGCGGAGGAGGGGAGCGATCGCGTTGGTCGTACAAGACGCATTGGACACGATCCGCGCATCGCCAAGTTCTTGTTCGTTGGCGCCTAAGACAACCGTCTGGTCGGCGACCTCGGACGGGCCGGAAATCAGAATATTCGATGCCCCAGCCTCGATGCCTGCTTCTGCAAAGTCTCTATCCTTGACCCTTCCGGTGCATTCCAAAACAACATCCACACCGCGTAAATCCAAGGCCCGCAGGTCCGGTTCGCAAGTAAATGGGATGGGGCGACCGCCAATTGTTATCTGGCGATCTCCCGTTTCCACTTGGAGGGGTAAAGGACCAAAAACACTGTCGTAGCGCAGCAGGTACGCGCAAGTTTCGAGTGGCGCGATATCGTTAATGCCAACGACTTTGACGGCGGACTGGCTTTCATTTTGTAAAATCTGGCGCAACAAAGTCCTGCCGATGCGACCAAAACCGTTGATAAAGACACTTAGCTGGCGGGTCACGTTCAAGCTCCGTACATCAGGAAAAGGGCGGGGAGCCAGGCAGTCAGCACGCCGCTTAGGAGTGTGGCAACTGCTGTTTGGTCTTGAACCGGTTTCTTCAACGTCAATGTGACGAAATACATGAACCAAAGACCCGACCAAATAAGCCAGCAAATGCCCAGCCAGATATCAATGAATATCGCTGCAGAGGCGAGGGCTAAAAAGGCCTGAGGCAATACGGAAAGAGAGACAAACAGGCTGAACCAGCCCAGACCGCGGCCATCGGCGCCATTCAACCGATTAACCGCCACCCAAAGGTAGGTCGCGCTGAACAGCAGCGTCAGGGCAACAGAGCGGATTTCATCCCCGGTCGTGGCGCGGACGAGTGACACAGCGGCGTCTGTAGCGGTAATTGCCGCTGTGGCAAAGTTGATGACAACAATCTCTCGATCCGAGATGCGTCCAGACATCCAAAGACCATTCAACACAAGAACCGCCCCCACAAACAGCAGGGATATTGGCAAAAACATGAAACCTACCGTTTGTGCGCTGAAAGAAAGTCTTTCGGTTTCAGGGCCAGTTCAATCTGTCTCGGCTTAGAAGTCCACGTCGATCGCGACGCCCTGTTCAACGGCCAAATCAACGACTTTTGCCGCCACCGCGAGGTCCTGAAGGCCCACGCCGGTCCCGTCGAACAGTGTGATTTGATGATCCGACGTGCGGCCCGGATTGGTCCCATTGATGACCGCGCCAAGCTGGGCAACATCCGTGTCCTTGATAAGCCCTTCAGCAATGGCATGTTGCGCCTCGCCGATGCTCACGGACTGGGCGACCTCATCGGTGAACACGGAGGCGCGTGCCAGCAAGGCCGCTTCGACCTCCTGTTTGCCTTTGGTGTCGGTGCCCATACATGCGATATGGGTTCCGGGGCTGACGTGATCGGCCATCAAAGACGGTGAAAAGGCGGAGGTGATCGAGATGATGACGTCGGCTTCGGTCATGCCGGGCAGATCGACGGCTTCAAAGGGAACCCCCGCCTCATGCGCGACTTTCTCGATATTGGGCAGCATCTCTGGGTGGTAGTTCCAGCCGATCACCTTCTCGAACTTTCGCTGCTCCAATGCGGCACGTAGCTGGAAGGTGGCTTGGTGGCCTGCGCCTACCATGCCGATGACGGTCGCGTTTTCACGGGCCAAGTGTTTGATTGAAACCGACGAAGCCGCCGCCGTACGCAACGCTGTCAGCAAATTGCCACCGACCATCGCTTTGACCTTGCCGGTGTCAGGATCGAACAGGAACACGGTGGACTGGTGGTTGATCAGGTTGCGTTTTTCAAGATTGTTCGGCCAGTATCCACCGGCCTTTAACCCCAAGCTCAACCCGGCGCGATCAAATCCGCCTTTGAACCCGTATAGCGCATCTTCGTGCCCAATCGCTTCGCGTACGACAGGGAAGTTGTAGGCGTCGCCGGAGGCCATTGCGGCAAAGACTTTCTCGATAGCATCAAAAGCTGCCTCGCGGGTCATTAGGTTGGCGATCTCACGTTCAGGTACGATCAGCATGTGTCTCTCCAAATATTTCGTTTCAGAAGACTCCGAGAGGTTCGCCAATGGCTTGAGAACGTCGCGCCGCAGGTTGCGGCGGAAAAGAGTATTCTGACACGCTTCAAATCAGTTCGCCCATGTGCCCGCCGGAAGCAGACACATGGGGCCGTTGTCTTACATCGCTAGATCAGTAGGCGTGACCGCGTGCCGAAACTGGCCAGAGGCATTCAACCTTGCCGTTCCGAACACCAACATACCAATCATGGACGTTGGCGGTCGGATCGCAGTGACCCGGAACCAGCTTCAGCTTGTCGTTGACCTTCAACGCGCCGTTTGGGTCCATCACGACCCCATGCTCGTCCGAACACTTGATATATCCGACATCATCGCGCCCGTAGATCACTGGCAGGCCGCTATCGACAGACTGAGCCTTGAGGCCAGCGTCGACGATCGCCTTGTCCGCCTTTGCATGGCTCATCACGCTTGTGAGGATGAAAAAGGCATTCTCCCATTCCCCTTGGTCGATGCGTTTGCCGTCTTTGTCGAGGATGCGCCCATAGTCCGCGTCCATGAAGGCATAGGAGCCGCACTGCAGTTCGTTATACACACCCGAGTTGGACTCGAAATAGTAGGAGCCAGTGCCGCCACCGCCAACGATGTCACAGTCCAAACCTTCGGCCTTCAACGTATCGACCGCATCTTTGACCATCGCCACGGCGATATCGATCTTCGCCTTGCGTTCGTCATAGCTGTCGAGGTGCTGCATTGCGCCTTGATAGGCTTGCAGGCCGGAAAACTTGAGCCCCTCGGCACCGTCGATGGCCTTGGCAATCGCCACCACGTCAGGCGTGGTGGTCACACCGCAGCGCCCCGCGCCACAATCGATTTCGACAAGACATTCGATCTCGGTGCCATGTTTCTGCGCCGCAGATGACAGATCGGCCACATTGGCAAGGTCGTCAACGCAACAGATCGTGCGGGCGCCCAGCTTGGGCAGACGGGCGAGGCGGTCGATTTTGGCGGGATCGCGTACTTGGTTTGAGACGAGGATATCTTTGATGCCGCCCCGCGCAAAAACCTCGGCCTCTGAGACTTTCTGGCAGCAGACACCACATGCACCGCCAAGCTTTTCTTGAAGCCGTTGGACATCGACCGACTTGTGCATCTTGCCATGGGTCCGGTGGCGCATGCCATGCGCCTTGGCGTAATCGCCCATCTTCTTGATATTGCGCTCCAGCGCGTCAAGATCGAGCACAAGGCTCGGGGTTTGGATGTCGGTCTCGTCCATGCCCGGTTTTGCCGGGATATCGTAGCCCACTTCGAATTCGTCGAGATTGGTCATATCTTTCATGTCCGTGCTCCTTCGTTTTTCAGTCGATATTTGAGATCAGGCGGCGTTCAGCCACGGCAGCTTGTCGAGGTCGACATTGCCGCCCGTGATGATCAGGCCAACGCGCTTGCCCCTAAAGGCTTCGGGGTTCTTGAGAACTGTCGCGAGCGGCACAGCAGAGGATGGCTCCATGACCACGCGCAGATGCTTCCAGGTCATCTTCATCGCCTCAATGATCTCTTGCTCGGACGCCGTGTAGATCTCGGACACGTGGTTTGAGACAAAATGCCAAGTCAGGTCCTTGAGCGGGACCAGAAGCCCGTCGGCAATGGTCTTGGGGGCATCGTCGGCGATGATATGGCCCGCCTTGAAGCTGCGGTAAGCGTCGTCTGCCTGTTCCGGCTCGGCCGCAATGATCTGAGTTTCGGGCGCGAGGGTCGCGAGGGCGAGGCAGGTGCCCGATATCATGCCGCCACCACCGATTGGCGCCACCACAGCATCAAGACCATCCGTCTGCTCAATGAATTCTTTCGAACATGTGCCCTGTCCGGCGATCACTCGGGGATCGTTGTAGGGGTGTACGAAATCGCCCCCTGTCGCAGTTTGCACCTCGGCAAAGGTTGCCTCACGGGAACTGGTCGACGGCTCGCACTCGGTAATGACACCGCCAAAACGGCGCACCGTATCCTTCTTTGCCTGAGGGGCTGTGCGGGGCATCACCACGTTGCATGGAATGCCACGCTTCATAGCGGCATAAGATAGACAGGATGCATGGTTGCCTGAGGAATGTGTTGCGACGCCTTTGGCCGCCTGCTCCTCGCTGAGCCCGAACACCGCGTTCGAGGCGCCCCTCACCTTAAAGGCACCCGGCTCTTGAAAGTTCTCGCATTTGAAAAACAGCTCGCAACCGGCAAGTTCGTTGAGGTAGTCCGAGGTGCGGACCGGCGTGCGGCGAATATAGGGGCCGATCCGCGCGTGGGCGTCCAACATGTCCTCGTAAGTCGGGATGTACATCTGGTAATCCTTCATCACGCCGCGTCCTTTTGCGCTGCCGCGGTATGGCCGCGATAGTATTCTTGGGCCGCCGCGACCCCGGAGCCGAGTTTGATGTCCAATCCAAGATCGACCATGCACATTTCTGCGGTTGCGATGCCGGAGAGGGCCATGACATCCGTCAGGCTGCCGAGGTGGCCGATCCGGAACACCTTGCCGGCAACCTCACCAAGACCCACGCCAAAGGCCACGCCATACTTGTTGGCGGCATGTGTCACGATATCGGTGGCGTTGAAGTCTTCGGGCGTCCGAATGGCACTGACAGTGTCGGAGTAAACCGACGGGTCCGTGGCGCAAAGATCAAGGCCCCAAGTGCCCACCGCCGCGCGCACACCCTCTGCAATCCGGTAATGCCGGGCAAACACGTTCTCCAGACCTTCGGCCAGCAGCATGTTGCAGGCTTGGTTCAGACCGTTCAGCAGCCCCACGGCAGGCGTATAGGGATAGGCGTTGTTTGCGTAGCCTTTGGCCATGTCGTGTACGTCGAAAAACGTGCGGGGCAGAGAGGCGGTTTTGGTGGTCTCCATTGCCTTGGGTGAGAAGCCAACGATGGCGAGGCCAGCGGGCAGCATGAAGCCTTTTTGTGACCCGGTCACGGCAACATCCACGCCCCATTCGTCGAAACGGAAATCCATTGAGGCAATCGACGAAACACCATCGACGAGCAGCATCGCTGGATGACCCGATGCGTCCAGCGCACGGCGCACGGCCGCAATGTCTGATTTCACACCGGTGGCCGTTTCATTATGCGTGGCAAGAACGGCCTTGATCTCGTGGCTTTTGTCAGCGGTCAGGATCTCTTCGTAGCGATCCGCTGGGATCCCTGCGCCCCATGCGGTTTCGACTGTCTGCACAGCAAGACCATGACGCTGGCACATATCGATCCAACGATGGCTGAACATGCCGTTGCGTGCCGCAAGCACTTTGTCACCCGATGAGAGCGTGTTGGTCAGCGCAGTTTCCCACCCCCCCGTGCCGGTGGACGGAAAAATGAAGATTTCTGCGTTGTCGCTTTTGAGGATTTTGCGAACACTTGCACGAGCGGGATGCAGAATTTGCCCAAACAGCGGTGACCGGTGATCGATCGTAGGCATGTCGCAAGCCTTGCGCAGGCTCTCGGGAATGTTGGTCGGGCCCGGGATGAAAACGGGATTTTGAAAGCTCATGGACGGTCTCCTTCCGTTGTTGGCTTCACAATAGACGGGACCAGCCGGAACCGATATTTTTTTGAAATAGGGTTTCAGTTTTTGGGTTCGTGCGTAAAGGTGAGTGTTGTCAGTGCGTTATATTTTTCACATGGTGATTTCGGCTTTCACATAGAAACGAAGGGTTCTTATGGAATCTCAAGACAATGGTTCAGGAACTGGTCGGAAAGCACGTGGAAGGCCCCGTGGCTGGACAGACAAGACCGCGCAGAACACGATCAAATCGCTCGACCGGGCCATGGAGGTGTTCGAGTATCTCAGCGAAGCGCAGGGCAAACCGCTTTCTAAGCTGGCAGATGAGATGCGCCAATCGCCAGCGACCGTCTACCGTATCCTTGTAACCCTTGAGGGCAGGGGGCTGGTCGAATTCGATCACGAAGAGCAGGTTTGGTACATTGGTCCGCGCGCGTTTGTGATCGGCGCACGTTTCCTTCGGCGCACAAGTCTTGTCGATCGTGCGCGACCCATCATGCGAAAGCTGATGGAAACGACCGGTGAAACAGCCAATATCGGCGTCGGAAAAGAAGAGGCGGTTCTGTTTCTGAGCCAAGTGGAGACACATGCGAACATCCGCGCCTTTTTCCCGCCCGGCAGCCTTTCTCCGATGCATGCATCCGGCATTGGCAAGGCGTTGCTCGCATATATGGATCCTGAGCGTTTGGACAAACTACTCTCGAAGGGGCAGATGACGCGGTTTACCGCACATACGATCACCGATCCGACGACCCTGCGCCAGAATCTCGAAGCCATTCGGGAAAGCGGCTTTTCAGTTGATAATGAAGAGAGGAACGAAGGCATGCGCTGTATCGCGGCGCCGGTATTCGACATGAATGGCGAAGCTGTCGCGGGAATCTCGATATCCGGGCCAACAAGCAGGGTCGGCGCGTCCGAGGTCGAAGAATTGAGCCGCCCCGTCATCAAGGCGGCTCACCAATTGAGCCTCGCGATCGGGGGCAGCGTTACTCGGCCGCAGCCTTGAGGCGCTGATGTTGAGGGTATGACGCGGCGCCGGGACGGAGCGCCATATGGCGATTTACGTCCTTGTAAAGCAGGTACCGGAACCGCCCCGGGCCACCCGCATAGCATGCCTGGGGGCAAAAAGCGCGGAGCCACATGTAGTCACCAGCCTCGACTTCGACCCAATCATTGTTCAGATTGTAGACGGCTTTGCCCTCCAACACATAGAGCCCGTGCTCCATCACATGTGTCTCAAGAAAGGGAATAACGCCGCCCGGTTCGAATGTCACGATCGTGACATGCATGTCGTGGCGCAGGTCGGATGGGTCGACAAAGCGGGTCGTCGACCATTTGCCATCTGTGCCCGGCATGGGCGTCGGTTCGATGTCGTTTTCGTTCAGGACCAGCACATCGGGCATGTCCAACCCTTCGACGGCCTCATATGCCTTGCGCACCCAATGGAAGCGCAAGACTTCATCGCCTTCGTTTCGCAGGGTCCAGGCGCTCGACGGGGGCAGGTACGCGTAACCGCCCGGGCTCAGCTCGTAAGTCTCGCCCCCGACACGCAAAGAGGCTGCGCCTTCCACAACGAATAATACGCCCTCGGCTTCCGGATCCAATTCAGCCTTTTCAGAACCGCCTCCGGGCTGCACCTCCATGATGTATTGCGAAAATGTCTCGGCGAAGCCGCTCATCGGGCGCGCGATGACCCACAGGCGCGTATCCTCCCAAAAGGGCAAAAAGCTGGTGACGATATCCCGCATCGTACCTTTTGGGATGACCGCATAGGCATCCTTGAAAACTGCGCGATCAGTGAGAAGCTGCTCTTGCCCGGGATGTCCCCCGTGTGGCGCGAAATATTTGGTGCTCATGGATGCTCCGGAAGAAAAAGACTGTTTATGCGAGGGTATTCGATGCGGCTAGGGGGCGACCACCAGCAAAGTGACGACAGCTCTATTCGGTGAGATTTGAAAATAGGCGAGATAGGGCCATTGTCGATTGCTTCAGGTTAGATGCCCGCCTGTTTTCAAGATCGCCAGAGGCGTTCGAGGTGTCGCCCCGGTCGTCCATTGAGACACGCAGCATCAGTCCCGGCGGTATTGCCGCTTTGAGCCCATGAATGCATGAGCTGCCCTTCAATTGGCGTCCGGCTGATTTTCGGGGCGTGCGGCGTCAAAGGCCGGGAGGCGCAGGGCCTGCTGTTCGATCTCAAGCAGCCGCGCGATAGGTGTCATCTCAACGCCCCACCGGTGGGCGTTGTAAAGCTGCGGGATAAGGCAAAGGTCGCAAAGCAGCGGGTGATCGGCAAAGCTGAATTTCGGTCCGTGCGGCAGCAGCGCTTGATAGGCGTGCAGCCCTTCAGTCATCCAATGGCGCATCCATGCTGTTCCCTCATCCGCGGTCAGCCCGTGATGGGTTTTCAGGTGGCTGACCACCTTGAGGTTGTTGATCGGATGAATGTCCGTCGCGATCAACTGAGCGGCGGCCAGTACCTGAGCCCGCTCAAACGCAGGTTTGGGCAAAAGGGCGGGGTCTGGCGCGATCTCGTCCAGATAGGCCATGATTGCCAACGATTGGGTCAACGCCCGCCCGTCTTCAAGAAGCAAGGTTGGCACCCCCTTGATGGGGTTCTTGGCGACATAGTCTGGGCTGCGTTGGTCCCCGGCCACGAGGTCCACCGGAACCACCCGATAGGGCAGGCCCTTGAGATTCAGCGCTATCCGCACGCGGTAAGATGTGGTCGAGCGCCAGTAGGAATAAAGCGTAAGCATCGCGTTATTTATTACCCGGCGTGCCGTCGAACTTCATTTTCATATCCGCCCAGCCGTCGATGTAATCATCCTGAGGCTGTGCCTCTCCTCTGGAAAGCGGCACCCCGTAAAGGCCATAGCTGCAGTTCTGCGGGCTGTTCATGACTTGGGGCAGGGCATCGGGGAGCGCTTTGGGCTCGAAATAGTCGCCACCGGGCATACAGCTGGGCCTGTCCCCTCTGGCCGGATTGAGCCCGTTTTTGTCAGTGCCAGTCATCAATCTTTCCCCTCCCCTCGATCCTTCATGCGTCGGCCATAAACCATGCCAGAACCGCCGTTTCAGAATCGTTACAATTGCAACTAATAGGGAGCCGTGGGACAATCCGTCAAGAAAATTCCAGGTGCAACGATCGCGGGAGGGCCGTTCCGGATGGCATCGGATGACTTCAACCTGTCGGATTTCCTCCCCTACAGACTGTCCGTATTGGCCGCCGCAGAGCAGAAAGCCCCTGCGAGCGCGGGGCGGCTACGCATGCCATAGCACCGCAAGGGTCTGTGGCATGCGCTCTTGGTGTGCCTCAATGTGGCCGGTTGCGACCTGCCTGAGCGGCCTGTTCGCGGGGCGGCCAAGTTGATCGGATGTAGGCGAGAATGTCCCAGATGTCCGCGTCCGACAGCACCCCTTCAAAGGCGGGCATTCCACTGGCGAAATCATCAATCCCGCGCGCGGCTAATGCGGCGCTGCCGCCGCGCTTGGTATATTCAAAGAGCAGGGCATTGTCGTGGTGCCAGGTATGGCCTGTGGCATCATGAGGGGGGGCTGGCAGAATGCCGTCCTCATCCGGTGTCCGCCAGTCAGGCTGGCCTTCGAGGTTGGCGCCATGACAGGCCGCGCAGGTCTCGGCATAGAGCGTGCGACCCGCATCGATGTCGCGGCCCTCAAGCTCGTGCCCCGCCTGCGCCGTGGTTGCCCAGACAAGGGCAAGAAGTGAATATCGGATCATGTGACCTCTACCCATGTTCGCATCCCTCCGATGGCATGGCTTAGCATATGACAGTGGATCAGCCAGCGGCCCGGATTGTCAAAAACGCAAAGCACATCCCGGCTTTCACCGGCCGCCACCAAAGTCGTGTCGCGCAGATCACCAAGGCTTTCATCGGCGGCAAGTTCATAGAAATGATGGCCATGTAAATGGATGCCATGCGGAAAGGCGGTATCATTCACGAATGTGATCCGTACCGTTTCGCCGCGTTCGATGGCGGCAAAGGAATCCTGTGGCAGGTCCGAGACATCGTTGAAGGACCAGATGTTGGCACCGCCGTGCCGCCCGCCCATGGCACCGCCCATCATGGTCAGCGTCAGGTGCTGGGCGGGGGCACCCGGTGCCGGGAGGTCCGGTGCCGCCAAGGTCGGCGGAGGCCCCGATTGCCGATCCGTATTCTCGCCAGAGATGGACAATTCGGCCAGACGGTAAGGCTCCTGCCGCGTGGGCATGTCAAAGCCGACCGGGCCGGTGACATCGACGATCAGGTCGGCCCGCTGGGCCGGCGCCAGAACGAGGTCAGAGGCCGCGCGGGGTTGGCTCAGTGCCATGCCGTCCAAGGCGACAACCGAACCAGAAACGCCAGAGATGCTTAGGGGGAAAATACGATTGGTCGCCGCATTGATCAGCCGCAGGCGGATGCGATCACCTTGCTGCACCTCGCTTCGCGATAGGAAGCCGCGGGCGAAATTGCCAATATAGCCCGCATGGGCGACGCTATGTATGTCGGTGAATTCATCAACAAGGCTGCCATCTTCGTCGATGATCCAATCGGACAAGATCACGGTGATGTCATGATCCAGATCGAGGGGGGCGTCGTCTTCGACGATCAGCGGCCCCATCAAGCCGCGGGCCACCTGCTCTTGCGAGATATAATGCGAATGATACCAATAGGTCCCCGCATCGGGCGGCACGAAGCTGTAGGTCTTGCTGTCACCGGGGTTGATCAGGTCTTGCGTCAGCACCGGGACGCCGTCCATCCGGTTTTCCAGCCGGATGCCGTGCCAGTGAACGGCGGTGCCCTCTTGCAGGGCATTCTCAACCTCAATCGATGCCCGCGCACCCCGTTTAAGCCTGATCTCAGGTCCCGGCATCGAGCCGTTGAACCCCAGCATTGCGGTGGTGCCTTCGCCTTCAGGAAGGATTTGCTGGCTTACCGTTTCGGCCTTCAACTTCAGTGGAGGCTGGCCAGCAAAGCCCGGAAGGGGAAGAACCGCAGCGGCGGAAACGCTGGCGAGGAATTGTCTTCTGTTCATGTCATGCCTTATCGGAATGAATTGCGGTTGATGCTGCCACGGGGGGCGGGGCGCGCCGATGTCCAAGGCATGTAGGTATGTCCTGCCGGGGCCAATTCCAACTGTCGGTGACGGGGTGGAGGTGGACCGCCTATGCGCTCTCTATCGGGAAAGAGAATGGGCCGAACCATTTGGGTCACCCCTTGTCCGACAGGGGGGCGCGTCCCGCCATGACCTGCAGCACGAAGCTTCCTGATGCTGTAATCATGAGAAAGCCGTGAAATGCCTCTATCCCGGTGATGAAGCGCAGGTGCCCCACGGGGGTCAAGTCGCCGCGCCCCAAGGTGGTGAAATTGACCAGCGAGAAATAGAAAAAATCCATCATCGTGGGAGGCTTGCCCGCCGGACCGGCTCCGTTCAGCGCGCCGATTTGCAAACCCTGCACGGCCCAAAGGAAGAACAGCGTATAGATGAAAGCCTCGACGACATGCGCGATTGTGATTGCGCCGACGGCCAAGCCAAGGTTCTGGCCATGCGCAGCACTTTTGCGCTGCTCGATGGTATCGGAAACCCGTTTGAGCACGAGATAGTGGATCGCCGTGCAGATGCTGACGACCAGAACGGATAGAAGCATTGCTTGGATCATGAAGGGGCAACCTGTTTTGTGGGGGGCTTTTCCTCAAGCGATTACGCCGGGGCGGCGTTTGATCTGGCTGCAGGGCCTATCGCTGAGCCCTTCACAGCCGCAGTTTGCAGGGCCTCCGCAGGCATCAATGCGTCATCCATCAAATCCTCAATGAATGTGCTGAGCAACTGTGTGCGCCCGGTGACGGCGGCCTTGCGATAAATCGCGTTTGTCTGCGCTTTGATCGTGCCTTCGGAGGTGCCGCGCAGGTCCGCAATGTCGCGGGTGCTCAGGCCCTTGACCAAAAACACCGCGACATCCCGCTCGGCGGGGGTCAGACGCCAGTCGGTGAAATGTTGCGACATCACCATCGAGAACTCCGAGGTGCAACGGCGCATCTTTTCTTCGGCGAGCCGGGCGCGTTGCAGGCTTGTTCTAAGGGCGATCCAGCCAAGTGCCACGCCGAGGTTCAACCCAATGGCGAGCACGGTCTGTTGATACTCATGGCTCTGCCAGATCAGAAATTCAGGTTCCAGTCCAACAGCGTCCAGCAAGAAGCAGACGGAAAAGAAGATTGCCACAATTGCCTGTAGTGCAGCGATGGCCCAAAGGGCGATGGTTCCACGCGTTCTCATTGCTCGAACTGCCTTATTTTTTTGGTGGAAAGAGCAGGGCCAGCCCGTTCGCCGGCCCTGCTGTCGGCGCTTACTTCATCGCTGTGACGGTCAGCTTGCCTTTCACACGGTCGGCCACGAATTCGATGTTCTGGCCTTCCTTCATATTGGCGATCAGCGCCTCATCGGCTTTGAACACCATGGTCATCGACGGCATGTCGAGGTTTTCCAACGGGCCGTGGATGATGGTGACCTTCTTGCCCTTGGCGTCGACCTTTTTGATCTTGCCGGTGGAGTAGACCGCGGGCGCTTCTGGCGCGTGATCGGACTGTGCGACGGTGATCGGGCCATGCATGCCGGATTCGTAGTGGCCGGGGATCAGGCAGGCGAATTCAAAGCTGCCTTCGTTGGCGAATTTCCAGATCACCTCGCCCTCCATGCCGGAGTCGAGACGGACCGAGTTCGGGTCGTCATGCTCCATGTCCATCTTGGCCATGGCTTCCTTGTGCTCGGCATTGCCCTCCATCGTGTCGATTACGAACTCATGCTCGATCTCGCCTTTGTTGGTGACGGCAAAGCGGATGGTCTCGCCCTTCTTGATGTCGAACTCGGCGGGCTCAAAGATCATCTCGCCGTCGTCGGTTTCGCGCATGGTCACGTCGATGGTGCGGTCAACGGCCTCGGCCTTGCCGGGCATGCCCACGGCCATTTCTTTGTGCATGTCGCCGTGGCCGTCATCGCCGTGGCCGCCGCCATGGGTGCCAGCGGCAAAAGCCGGGGCGGTGATGAGAAGGCTGAGGGCTGTCGAGAGAAGAAGTTTGTTCATGGTGTTTCCTGTATGGTTTTAGAGGTCATTATGGTCCAAGGGCCGCTTAGCCCTTGGAGGTTGGTTTTGGCGTGATCTGGGTTTTCGGGCTGTGGTTCTGCGCGAATTCTGGCAGCTCGCCCGTCCATTCATACGCCTCGGTGCCCGGCGGGTTTTCGTACCAGCCGGGATCTTCGTAGTCGTCCGCGTCGATGCCTTGACGCACCTTCACGACCGAAAACATGCCGCCCATTTCCAGTGGGCCATGTGGCCCCCAACCGGCCATCATCGACACGGTGTTGTCGGGCAGGGGCATCGACATTTCGCCCATATCCGCCATGCCCGCCGTGCCCATGGGCATAAACTCTGGCTGCACGCGGCGGACCTGACGTGTCATGTTGGAACTGTTGGTGCCGATCAGCGTCGGCACGTCATGGCCCATGGCGTTCATCGTGTGGTGCGACTTGTGACAATGGATCGCCCAGTCGCCCAGATGGTCGGCCACGAACTCATAGGCGCGCATGGCGCCCACGGGGATGTCGATGGAGACCTCGGGCCACTGCGCTGATTCCGGCACCCAGCCGCCATCGGTGCAGGTGACCTTGAAGTCATAGCCGTGCATGTGGATCGGGTGGTTGGTCATCGTGAGGTTGCCGACACGTACGCGCACCTTGTCCCCTTGATTGACCACCAGCGGGTCGATGTCAGGGAAAATGCGGCTGTTCCAAGTCCACAGGTTGAAATCCGTCATTGTCATGATGCGCGGGATGTAGGTGCCCGGATCGATGTCAAAGGCGTTGAGCATGATCAGGAAATCCCGATCGACGCGCATGAAGTCGGGATCCTTGGGGTGGACCACGAACATGCCCATCATGCCCATCGCCATCTGCACCATCTCATCCCCGTGTGGGTGGTACATGAAGGTCCCGGATTTGGTCAGGTCGAACTCATAGACAAAGGTCTTGCCCGGCGGGATCCCGGGGTGGCTGAGCCCGCCGACACCGTCCATGCCCGAGGGCAGGATCAGCCCGTGCCAATGGATCGTCGTATGCTCGGGCAGGCGGTTGGTGACGTAAATGCGCACCCGGTCGCCCTCGACGGCTTCGATGGTCGGGCCGGTGGATTGGCCGTTGTAGCCCCAAAGCCGCGCGACCATTCCGTCGGCCAGTTCACGTTCCACCGGTTCGGCAACAAGGTGGAATTCCTTGACGCCGTTGTTCATCCGGTGGGGTAGGGTCCAGCCGTTAAGCGTGACCACGGGATTGTAATCCGGCCCGCTGGTGGGGCGGGTTGGCGATTGGGTGAGGGCGCTGTCCATCACCGCGGCTTCGGGCAGGCCCATGTTCATGGTCTGGCCCCATGCTTTGGAGGACACGAGCGTTGCACCCGCAGCACCGGCCCCCAGAAGTTGACGTCTGTTGATCATGTGGTTGCTTCCTTGTCTCAATGTCCTGCGCCGCCACCGGCGGCGATTTGGGTTTCTCCACCGCCGCCACCGCCGCCGCTGCCACCGCCGTAGATCGCGGCAGTCAGACCAGCCGAGGCCAGCCAGAATTCACGCTTGGCGCTGGCTGCTTCGAGCTGGCTCGCGATCTTTTCGCGGGCGTCGTTCAGCAGGTCGAAAGTACTGGTGATCATGCCGTTGTTGCTGAGCAGTGCTTCCTCGTCGATTGTGCGACGCAGGGGCAGCACGACGTCTGAGTAGTGCCGCGCGATCTGGTGGCTTGATCGGTAGGCCGTGGCCGCCGCCCGCGCTTCGGAGCGGACGTTCACAGCCTGCTCGGCCAGCACGTTGGCCGCTTGAAGATAGCTCAGCTCGGCCTTGCGCAGCCGCGCCTTGCCGCTGTCGAAGATCGGGATCACGAACTCGAACTCGACCTGCGGCGCGATGCTGGTCTCGACTTCTCCGTCCTCTTCTTCACGCTCAATCTCGGCACCGGCGATGACTTCGAGATCCGTCAGGGTGCGGGTGGCATCGGTCAGGCCGTAGGCTTTCGCCGTTGCTGCCAACCCCAGCCGGGCGACTTCCAGATCAACACGATTGGCCAGCGCCAGCCGTTCGATGCCCCTGTGGCTGCTGACCGTATTCGGCACGCGCGGCAGGGCATCAGGCACGTAATAGGCCACGTCCTGCCCCCAGAGACCCATAAGCCGGGTCAGTTGCTCCTTGGCCAATTGCGCGTCCAGCCGCGCCTGTGCCAATTGGCCCGCCATTTCGGCGTTGAACGCCTGCTCTCGGGCCTGCGCGGCTTTGTTAAGCGCGCCGGTTTTGCCAAGCTGCTGCGCCAGTTCTGCCGCCGCATCGGTGGTGACGGCCGCGCGTTTCAGATAGCTGACCGTTTCAAAGGCCGCGACCGCGTTGACCCAAGCCTCGCGCGTTTCATTGGCCAGCGCCAACGTCTCGCTGACCGCTTGCATCTGCGCGTGCTGGAACTCGGCCTCGGCAGCGGCGATGCGCTGTTTGCGGGTGCGGGCGTCCAGAAGGTTAACGGCGATCATGCTCTCCAAGGCGCGGTACAGCCCGACCTCGGGCGCACCGATGCCCAAAAGACCGATGGAAACGACAGGGTTTTCTGGCGTGGACTGTTGCCATGCTTCGGCCGCCGAAAGGCCGATCTGCGCATAGGATGCCTGAAGCCCTTTGTTGTTCAAAAGCGCGACCTGCACCGCGGTTTCGGCACTGATCGTCTTGCCCTGCACCATAGAGCGGACCTGTTTGGAGGCCGCGAGGGTCTCAGCCTGCGACTGCGCCCAGACGGTGCGCTTGCCGATGGCCTTGGAGGTGCGCGCCTCAACGGCGGCAAAACCAGCATCGCGGGCCGAGTAATTTACCGGCAGCACCGGGGCCGTGCAGGCGCCCAAGATCAGAGGCGTAATGACGGCGGCGGTTTTCAGTTTCCAACGCATCAGTGGTTCATCCCTTGCATTGCGCCCGGCTTGGGGGCCTGTTCCGCATTCAGCCGCCGCCAATCGAGCGGTTCGACGACACCGCGACGGCGGTAGCCTGAGAAGGGCTGTTCCTCGGCAGTGGCAGCGCTGCCACGTGCGCTGTTGTCGGCGGCGGTCATCGCGGCGACTTGGGGCAGAGGCGTGGGCTGCTGCACATAGGCGGCAGTGACATCAGGAAGGGGCGGGAGCGCCGTGGCGCAGGCGCCAAGGGTCAGGGACAGCGTCCCTGCGATCAGTGGTAATTTCATTGGTATTTTGCCTGAGAAAGAGGTGATCTTACCCGCGGCTCGAAACCGCGGATGCAAAGGCCGTCAGGGGGCCGGGATCAACTCAGGCTCGAGGCGGACGCAATTGGCCCGTGGGCTGGCCAGAGGCGACAGAGTGGGACACGCTGGTATATTCAACGGATCGCACGGCTGTTATCTTGGCGTCCTGCGAAGTGGTCAGCGCTGCCGTCAGACAGATGCCACCACAGCAAGGCTCGCCTTCGAAACTCTCTGGTATGTCTGTCAGATCAGGTAGCGCCGCAACATCCTGTTGCAGGTCTGACGCTGCGCTCATCTGGTGGCCCGCGTGATGCGCCGCCTGCGCGCTTTCGTGCATTCCGCTTTCGGCATGAACCGAAGAGGGCGGAAGCAGCAGCAAACCGCAGGCCAGAACCACACCCAGTAGGGCGCGGCAGAGGTTTGATATGTTTGCCAGAGCACGCATGGCCTTAGCAGTGTCGTAAGTCACGAAGCCTGTCAACGCGTCCAGCGCTGGAAGGATTGCAATTAAATCTTTGGCCTTTGCATCAAAGCCGCGAAAGTCGACGGGAGGCCCACCCGGTTCGGCAGGCCCCCCCTTTGCGAGGGTCACATCTCGTTCGTGCAGTCCAAAAACCCGCGGTAGCCAACGGTCAGCCCGCGGTCGAGATGGAATTTCATCTCGGCTTCCGAGCGGCGCAGGTTGCTTTCGGTATCGGTCCAATCCGCCCCGGCAAGGGGGGTGACGGTCACGTCAACG
>Ga0208315_1000425_pt1 | contig 32031 bp, 51 predicted proteins | sample MalvireepMed_215_FD_184239 | JGI IMG/M metagenome (GOLD analysis project Ga0208315, IMG submission 184239) | Marine viral communities from the Global Malaspina Expedition - Malaspina viral metaG DeepMed_215 (SPAdes) (version 2) | ecosystem: Environmental > Aquatic > Marine > Oceanic | place...
AGACTCCGAAGGAATTCGGGGACATCCCCGCGAGAGTAGCGAGAACAGAGTCAACATTGATTATCGGACGGGGCTCCTTCAATAAAAGAATAGAGCCCCACAATTCAAAAAGCCTTGGAGAATTGAGAGGTGAAAGGCCGATAGACCGACAATTGTTAACGAAGCATAGAGCATAGATAGAATGAGGATAAAGTGGTTATTCTAGCGAATAATGCACACAAGAAGGCGACCAAGAAGGCGACCAAGAAGGCGACGACACTCCAGATAAAAGTCGCAAGCTTGCGACCATCCATGGCCGAGCTTGAAAGGGCGCTCATATGGGGAGCTAACCGACTCGCCAATGGAACAAAACCTGTCGCGTGGGTAGAGTCTATGGCGCGCCTGATAAACCACTATTGCCAAGCTGTACCGTTCTACAGGTGGCAACACTCCGGCGACCTCCAAGACGTGGGGCATCTCCGGAAAATCGTCCAGGTATGCGAGTTGACTCCAGCGGTCACCCACTGGTTACCAACGCGTGAATACAAGATCGTGGCGGCATACCGGAAGATATACGGAGAGTTTCCAGAGAACCTGACCGTGAGGCAGTCCGCGCACATGCTAGACGACCCACCCCCAAGCGGGTACGGCCTACCAACGTCAACCGTGGTGACGGACGGCTCTGAAACTTGCCCCGCGCCCACGCAAGGCGGTAAGTGCCTGAAATGCCGGGCGTGCTGGAGTCGAGACACGGCAAACGTGAGCTATAAGTACCATTAGGAATAGGAAAAGGAGATAGCGATGGCATACGAGCCAACATTCACACGCATAGCCGAATCAGAGACTAGCCACGACCCCAGTCTCGTAATTCCGGTGAGGATAGTCCTCAACAAACAAGACCATGAGCTTGAACCTGGACATGGGTTTAGCACCCACGTAGAGGTACTACCTGAGGATAGGCCCGCGTTTCTCATATGGGGACACTACGACATGACAATCGAGGACGCGCTTGAGGATTACAAGTACCGTCAGAGGCGGGAGCGCATAAGCGTTTAGGTGTACACCTAAACAGAAGGAGGACAGCAATGTTACGTTTCGATTACACCACACAGGCATGGATACGGGATGGGAAATATATCGATTGTGGCCACCCCAAAGCCATGATTTGTGGCTGCTTTGGTCGGGTACACAAGGGAGAGGTGGCCCCCGCAAGTAAGGTGCCTAACTACCACATGGGAGGTGCAGTAATGGCAAAGCATACACCGGGGCCCTATGATATACTGGGTGTATGCAATACTACAAATGCGGAACTTGTGGTTGGTCTGGCGAAGTCAATGGCCGTCCTCGCTGCCTCTCATGCCACGCACGACGTACACGCGAATGGCGCGAACGAAACCCTGAGAAGGCCCGTATCCTAAAGCGACAGATGGAGAAGAAGGCCCGTACCGAACGGCGCGACGAGTACAACGCTAAGCGCCGCCGTAAACGGAGCCCTGAGCGCAATCATGAAGCCTATCGTCAGCGTGCTTTGTGGCTACTGAATGGCGATGTTACCGGAGAGGAACTAATCACTATATTCGAACAGGCAAAAGGAAGGTGTAACTACTGTGGGACAACAATCAAACGACCGCGATTCAACCCGTTTGACCCCAGGGGATTCGACCACGTCCAACCCCGTACCAAAGGAGGGCGACACACCAAGGCCAATATTGTCGTCGCCTGTCGCCGATGCAATGAACTCAAAGGCGACGCCGGGGCCTTGGGGAGCATACACAACTGCTGGCCGTGGCCGACATGGAGTGGCTAGAGTAGGCCCGAATGGAGGACGGACAATCGCCAACTTGCCTTGCGCGGTAGGCGGCGCGTTATGGGAAGAGGACGCAGCCAACGCCGCCCTAATAGCACAGGCTCCAGCCCTGCTAGAGGCAGCAAGGGCTTGCGTGGTCGATCACGATGCCGAGCCAGGCAGATTCGTCAATGGGGTTGGCGTAAGACACCAGAACACGGCTGGGCCTGCCCGGCCCACAAGAAAAGAGTAACCGAGGAGAAGTAATGTCAAGAAGAGGCGGTATCACTCGTGAGTTCGTAGTTTGGTGCAAAGAGGAACACTGCAAAGAATGGCTCCTCGCACCAGTAGACCTCTACAGCATACGTGCCCACGCTAAAAAGGCGGGATGGCAGCGTGAGGAGGGAACCAACACCTATACCTGCCCACACCACCCAGGAGAGATGATGGCACCCGACCAAGGAGAGGAATGATATGTACTGTGCAGGCTGCGGAGAGCGTAAACGGCTAACCTTCCCGCCTCATGGCGAACAGCACTTCTGTACGCAGCGATGTGCGGCCTTTGCGGCAGAGGGCCAACTTGATGTAGGCGAGGGCGCAGATTTCTACTGCAACGACTGCGGAGAGTTCAGTATGCATAGCGGCTGCGATGGAGGGGAGGAGTGATGAAGGGGCAAATCGAAGTCACGTACTGGATCTCGTGCTGGGCGCCGATCTGTCAGCGTTACCTTGAGTCTCGGGGGCCTCGCATCCAAGATGCTAAAAACCATTTCGCAGAGGACGGCTGGCATTTCGGAACAAACTTCCGTTGGGCTTGCCCGGAGCATAAGAAGAAAGAAGCTGGCGAATTGCCTGCAATAGAGAGGGCGGTATTCCCCATTAGGATGAGTTACGGTGAGCCAGGGGACTACCATGGTGGCTGGTCGCCCTTTGATAGAGAGTAACCGAGGAGACGTAGCTCAGGGGAAGAGCAGGATTCTTATAAAATCCAGGTCGCTGGTTCGAGTCCAGCCGTCTCCAGATGCAACCCACAGAAGGAGTAACCGATGAAGATTGAGATACCCGACGGCGACGAGGAGGAGCTGCTGAGGGAGATTGCGGACGTGTTGTGGAGAGGGGATATAGGATACATTGGGACACAAAGGCTCAGGCGCGCCTCTAAACGTCGCCCCGCGCTGTACCGACTCTATGTAGCACTACGGAAAGAGGAGGACGGGATATGAAAGTGGCCATCCCTGATGAGGGTCGGTTGGTACGTGAGATTGAAGCTATATTTTGGGCAGTAGAGAGTACGCCCCCTGAATGGTATCCCGAAATGCACCGCCTCTACTGGATTTTGAAAAGAGCCGACGACAAGAAGAAGGGAGCTAACGATGAACACTAGGCAACTAACGTGCGAGGAGCGCATAGGGGACAGTCTAGCCCGCACCCTGCAAGACCTACGAGGGCTTACGGAACGGATAGACATTTACCAGGGGGTACTTGTCTCTGAGGACGCCCAGAAGGACGCAGAAGATGCCCGCGCAGAGTTAGATGACTACCCGTTGTGCCTCATGGAGCGCCGTACCAAAATCATCCAGCTATCGTGGGGAGGGCCAGCCGACCAACTAGAGTACGAGCTTTACGATGACGGGTCTATCCGGCAGATACGCTATCGGTTCATGGATTGGGGAGATGGCGCGACGCGCGTTCTACACGGCGATGACTACGTCCTAGCGGAGCGACTCTACCACGAGTGGATGGCCGAATAAGCCCCGCCTATGGCGGGAGAAGGAGGACAGCGACATGGCACAGACAGTGGCACAGAAACGCGAGGACGCAATGGGCAAGGTGGCCGGGGAAATCGAAGCCATTTGCTACGGCGGCTTGGATGACCTTGCAACCGAGCTAGAGGAGAAGCGCGACAACATGGAGCCTCACTTCTCGGACACGGCAAGGTTTGAAAAAATCGAAGAGGCTGCGAGTGAAGCCCGTGACGCCTGTCAAACCCTGGAGGAATTAGCAGGCACTCTAAGTGGGATTGACTTCAACTGGTAGGAGCTAACTGAGCTTAGGTGTACACCTAAACAGAAAGAAGGAGGTGAAGACTAGACAGCGCGTACAAAAAACTAATCACCCACCCAGAACAGGGAAGAGGAGATAAGTACATGAGGATCGAGTGTAAGTCGAGTGAGCTACATGACCGGATTGACAAGGCTTGGAATGGAGGCGACACGCAGGAGACCGTTCATCCAGGCTTGCCCGACCAGCGGGTGCTGCCACAGCCAAAAGCCAAGAAGCGGTGCGTTGGTTGCGGTGGGCCAGCCGAGATGTACGCCAGTCTAGGGCCAGCTTGCCCGGACTGCTACGACGACCTGAGCGGATAAAATATCAGACGTAAATCAGAGGGAACCTCTATTGACAATAGGAGGCAGATATGTCGTGGGTAAAATTCAGTGGATACGGTGATGATAAACCAGAGTGGGCAGATGAGCGCGACGAGACACTTTACATCCTCGCAGTAGGCGATCTGGAGGATGTGTTTAATCAACTTGAGGGGAGAGGTGCTTGGGATAATCTATCAAGCGAACGTAAGGCTGGATTGATAGATTCTGTTCGTGAATCCCTGGAAAGGTGGGCTGGCAATAGCAACTACTCATGGCCTGATGTCATGGAAGAGGCTATGAAAGAGGATGGAAGATTCTATAGAAAGAGTTGGAAGGAGCTAACAAAAAATGACGTTACCTAATCCGAACACATGCCAACGCTGTTCGCACAAGTGGATACCCCGCATACCGCAACGCCCTGTGAGATGCCCTCGTTGTACGTCGGTTCTATGGGACAAGCCGAGAGCGTAAGCTCTACATGCAAACGGGCCGCGCTCGGTGGGCCAGAAGGAGGACTTCCAGCGAACCACACCGAGCGCAAGCCCTTAACTTTTAACCTACCATACGCCGGGCACTGGGGCAAGCCTGTGGCACCAGCTTCGCCCCACCACGCCCAGTGCCCAGTGACTTGACAAGTCCCCAGACTTATGGTAAGCTGAGACAGAAGGAGGATAAGACATGGCGAAACGTAAGGGATCAAAGAGGAAAAGCCGAGCCGCGTCACAGGGTGAGCTACCAGGGGAGTACCTCAAGCGCTCTCTGGTGCCTGTCCCGATCCGCAACCCCCTAGCGCAGGGCGAAGGCCAAAAGGACGCGCAGGGGTGGCGCTACCCGGAGGAGCACTGGATTGTGAAGACCCGCCGCCTGGACGGGCAATTCACAGTCGAGGTCGAGATTAGGGGCGTCGTCACGACCATGCCTCACAAGGTTGTGGCGCAGGTGGAGCGCCACCTGGCGAGTATCCGCAAGGCCCAACGGTCAGACGCCGCAAAAGAACGCGCCCAGGCCCTCAAGGAAGTGGGACTGACACCGTTCCTGAAGACAGCAGAAGGAGGATGGCATGAATGAGAACACGGCCCCCCCAACCCGCGTCCGCACTCGCATTAACGCCTCACGCACGGCCAAAGGCTTCAGCGTCGAGTGCAGTGTGGACGGCCACGACGTTTCAGAGGCAGAGCTGTTGGCGATTCTGGATTCGCTATTCAGCAAGCTCTCTGCTAAGTACCCACGCGAAGACCCACAGGTGCCCGCATGAGCGACGACAAATTCTGCGGGCGGTGCGGCCACGAGAAGAGCTTCCATACTGAGGCTCATTGTTGTAGCTGTAGATACCTACATGGTGGCTTGCCGATCCACCTCCAACCGACCGACCTATGCCTTGACGCATCCCCAAGAGCCCTAACTCTCCAGCAGGAGGAATCACCATGAGCATCGAAGGGCTTCGTGCCCTGGTATCACAGTTGGAGGACAAGGTCCGGGCCCTGGAGAGGGAAGGGGAACGGCGAAACGAAACCCTTGAGAGCATCGCGAGGCGCGTTCAAGATATTCAGCGGAATTTAAGCCAACTCGCAAGACGAGAGAGAGGATAGCCAATGCCAGAGGCAACAGAAGACCAACGAATAGTGCTAGACCTACCAGTGAACAGTGCCGCCCCTGTGCAGGGTAGATACGGGCCCCAGTGGGAGCTTCAGGTGCAGTATCCATGGTCAAAATTCCCCCAGAAGGCGTGGATACCCCGTCTGGAGGGCTCTAGCCCTATAGAGCCGGGGACGTACCGTTGCATAATCGAGAGGGGTGGCATGATAGACCCCGCCAAAGGCCAGGTAGAGTGGAACTACAAGCGCACCATCGTGCAGTTCGACGTGGGCGACAGCCTTGCGACTTCTGCACAACCAGCGGCCCAAGTCCCGTATCAAACAACGGTAACTAACCAGCCCACAGCCTACGTTGACCCAGAGATAGCTAGGCGGGCCAGCATCGAAAAGCAGGTGGCGCTCAAGGCTGCGGTTAAGTTCGTGTGCACCAGAGTGGCACAGGGAGAGCCACCAGACCAACACCTTCAGATTCTGGAATACGCCGCTTCGTTCTATGGCTGGCTAGCCCAGAAGGACGAGCGCGAACGCCTACAGCCTACAATCCAGTCTGAGGACGACGCCGAGGCCGAGTATCTAGCAGAGATAGCGGCTCAGGCGCCTATGGACGAGGCCCCGCATCCAGCGGACGCCAAGCACGAGCAGCCAACGGACTAGAGTAAGCAGGAATCGCAAACCAGGAGGAACGGAGTGACTATTGCGATAGGAGGTTACTATGTCCGACGAACTCTTGCTCACGATTGAAGACGCTGCACAAAGGCTAGCTATGGGGCGAAGCCGTTTCTACGAACTAATGCAGGCTGGCGAGATTGAATCGGTGCGGATTGGTCGAAGTCGGAGAATCCCTGTGGATGCCCTAAAAGACTATGTTGATAGATTGAGAGTGAGCCAAGTAAAGGCCAGCGGTTTGCGCCGGTTGGCCCGTCGGGCCCTAGAATAGTTGCCCTAGCCCACCTTGACATAGGAGGCACTATGGCCAACGATGGCTACCCCAGCATCGCCAACTGGCGACAGGTGCTGGCCGTGTTGGACTTGCTGTACGCCAAGGTAGACCGGCTGGAGAGAGCCTTGCTGGCCCTCCAACCCCGTTACCACACGCTCATGCACACGTTCAAGAACGAGGCCGAGGCCAATATGGCATGGACGGCCCTACATTTGGCTCTGTACGGCCCTGACAAGGCCGTCCCGTCCATGCCAGTAGGCCCGCAGCACACGTCACCCTACTTACAGAAAGACGGCTCGCCCAACGTGCCGAGCTATAGCGTTAAGAAATTCGAGGGCATAGACATTGGCGATACCGATACATACTAACAGCGGAGGCGTACATCGCCTGACGTGGGAGGGCGATAGTGGCATCGTAGTCCGCATGGAACGGCTCTACGAGGACAGCCGCTACGCCGTTACCGGGGAGGTGACGGTAAGGGCACACGACACGCATATCCATCAGGCCAGGATGAACTTGACCTCAACCCGAAGCCGGGCCGAGGTAGCCAATGCCTGCTCAAAGCGCGTGGAGGGTGATTCCTACGACTGGACTGCAATCATCGAGGCGGCCTCTGTGAGGGTTCTCGGGCGGTACCGTCAGGGAGATGCGGCTATCGACCTGGCGACAGCCGTAACGGAGCCGGGTGATCGGATGTTGATAGACCCGGTGCTCCCGAAAGGCCACCCTACGACGATCTACGGCCTGGGAGGGCTTGGCAAGAGCCTGTATGCCCTGTATCTATCGGTACTGGTGGCATCGGGCGCGTCCACCGATAGATTGATCGCCGCCCCAGGAAATGTACTGTACCTTGACTGGGAGGCCGACCGACAAGAAACGCTGCGACGATACCATGAGATATGTACCGGCCTTGACATAGACCCCCCGCCACTGACGTACCGATTCTGCTACCGGGCCTTATCCGACGAGATAGAAACGATACAGCGGTTAGTGACCGACCATGAGGCAGACCTGGTTATCATAGACTCGGCGGGCCCGGCGTGCGGCGGCAAGCCAGAGCTGGCAGAGAACTCCATACAGTTCTTCACCGCATTGCGATCCCTTCACGCCACATCCCTCATCGTAGCCCACGCTGACAAGGCCACCGGTGGTCAACGTGGCCCATTCGGGTCTGTCTTTTGGACGAACCTGTCTCGGTCCGTCTGGCAAGTAAAGAAGGCACAGAAGATGGGGGCCGACGAACTGGACTTCTCCATATGGCACCGCAAAACGAACCTTGGAAAGCTCAACCGGCCCATCGCCTACCGGATCGCCTTCGCAGAGGGGGTCACGACGTTCAACGACATCAGGGTCAAGGACTCAGAGGAGCTATCGAAAGACCTGCCCTTACCTGAGAGGATTGCCAACCTGCTGGCGAAGGGTCCTTTGCAAGCCTCGGAAATCGCAGAGGAACTCGACGCGAGCGCACACACCGTGAGCGTAACGCTTTCTCGGAAGAAGAATATGTTCGTTTTAATCGGAGGGGTGAGGTGGGGTCTCCTTCATAATGAATAGGGTTAATTATTCTCTTATCATCCCCCCCGTCAACATCAGGGTCACACCTAAAGGTGTGTGACCTCCCTGTGATATGTCTATTGATATCAACAACAATTTCATGTTGATGAAAAGCCCATGCACAAGTCTATAGACTGTTAAGTGTTGTTGATGAGAGAGGGGAAGACAACGCTGGGTGTTGATGATGAAAGTGTTGATGAAGTGTTGACGAGAAAGCAGTCTCCCCATCTAGAGACTATTCGGCGTATGGTCGCCCCGGAGTACCACACGCTGGGCGAGATCGGCGCGGCCTGTACGCCGCCCATCACCCGTGAGCGTGTCCGGCAGATTATAGCGGCGCATTCTATCCAGCGCGCCCCCCGTCCAGGCCCCCTGCCGTGGGATGTCTGCGGGGATTGCGGACGGCCCAGTTGGGCGATGGTGTATAGCAGACAGCTTTGTCCGTCCTGTAGGTCGGCCCGTAGCATCGTCACCACGACCTGTGCCAATGCGGAATGTGGCAAGAAAATAAGGAGACGCTACGATCAAATCTTTCAAGGGAAATTGGGAGAGCGCCGGTTGGCGTGGTGTAGCCGTGAATGTTGGGGCGTCTACGCCGGTACGCACTACGGCTTTTCTATCCACGGCAACAGACGGTACGGCAGCCAAGCACGCCGCCGAACTGGAAATAAAGATGAAGTTTAATAAAACTCGTCCCTATCGGCACGGAGATATGAAGATAGAAGAAAAAAGATTTGAAGCCGTTAGAGATTATCTAGAAGACGTTAATCCTGAGGCGATGCTATTCGATGGATTTGAAGATGCACTAGTTGGGACTTGTGATCGTTTCAATCAGCCAACATTAGCTGCTTATGATAAATGCATTGAAATCCTGGCTAAAGATATGACTACTGTAGACGATGATGACGATCCCTATACGATGGCAGTAGAATATTTTGATTTTAATGTGATAGGTGCCTATATAGGAGATAGTACTCCTGTGTTTATACGACTACATGAAGGAGACTAATGTGAGGAAACGTGGCTGAGTCATGCGGTCGCTGTTCATCGGGCCTTATGGATCAAACCGAGGAATTCGACACCTGTATGTCGTGCGGGCATGAGGACTACTCGAAAGCGCCCCGGCAACGGCTGCCGAGGAGAAATAGACCGCTTTTCAGCGCCGCTGGTGTCCTCGAACTCTCATATACAGGCGGAGAGCAACGGTTTCGGCATCGTACAGTAGATATCCTACTCCCAGACCCACGTTATCGTCGTCCGGTAAGGGTACGAACGTGTCCATTTGACGCCTGCCAGTCCTCCATGTATAGCAAGGACACGGCGAAAGAGCTACGGAAAAAGGAGCAGTTGTTCAACTGCTCAAAAGACCACTGGATACGTGTGAGGTTTTCCGAAACGGCAGAGGGAGGCTGGCGATGATGCCGAAATGGGACAACGACGCGGTGCGGCTCTATCAGGGCAACGCCCAGGGCTTGCCCCTGGAAGAGAATCCGTTCATTGCGTCGTGACCAGCCCACCTTACTGGGGGCTGCGAGACTACGGACTGGGGGATAACGCCCTGGGCCTTGAGCCTACCCCAGACCTCTACGTCCAGCACCTGGTTGAAATCTTCCGCGAAGTGCGCCGGGTGCTGCGAAAGGACGGGACGCTCTGGTTGAACATGGGGGACAGCTATGCGGGCTCGGGCAAGGGCCAGATGGCAAGTGGAAGCCACTCGCCTGAACATGGGACGAAACAAGGGACATCGCAGGGGACGTTAGTAGGTGGCCTTCCTACTAGCTACTTTGGCCTCAAGCCCAAAGACCTCTTATTGATGCCATCCCGCGTCGCGCTGGCGTTACAAGCTGACGGCTGGTGGCTGCGTTCCGACATCATTTGGAGCAAGCCCAACCCCATGCCCGAGAGCGTTACGGATCGGCCCACCACAAGCCACGAACACCTGTTCCTGCTGACGAAGGCTGAGCGGTACTATTACGACGCCGACGCGATACGTGAGGCTCCTGCCGACACGGAACACACCAGAGATAGATACCGATATGCGCCATCTGGCGGCCCTAAGCATGGCGCCAATGAAAATACAAACCGGCAGCCAGGTGACTTCGCGCATCACTGGGGGCAAGGGGGCCGCAACAAGCGCACCGTCTGGGAAATCGCCACCGAGCCGTACCCAGACGCCCATTTTGCCACATTCCCACAAAAGCTCGTGGAGCCGTGTATCCTGGCGGGGACATCGGAAAAGGGCGTCTGCCCTGAGTGCGGCGCTCCGTGGTATAATGTAAAGCATGAAAGAGTGCAGGGTTTGTCTCCAGGCCAAACCGGAGACGGCGTTCCAGCCTCCGACTCGCAAGACATGCAAGATATGTTCCGCGCAACAGCGGCGAACTCGGCGTGCTCGGAATCTGGACCAGGAGCACGAACGGGCAAAACAATATCGGGAGAACAACAAGGAGAAGGTGGCCCTTCAGAAGAAGAATTACCAAAACTCACCCGAGGGCAGACGACGGATGTTGGAAGCGGGCCGCCGATACTATGCCACCAGCCCCAAGGCAAAACCACTGAAGGCCGCATCACAGAAGCGGTACGCACAGACGGAGCGGGGGCGGGTTACCAATCGACTTCGCTGCGCCAAACGGCGGGCACGGCTCCTGAAAGCGGAGGGAACCTTTACGACCGTCGAATGGCAGGCGACGTTACTGGCACAAAAAAACCGCTGCCTCCATTGCGGAAGGCGATTCTCCCAGAAGATACCCCCAACGATGGACCACGTGACTCCACTGACCGCGGGAGGGCGACACGACACGACGAACATCGTAGCAGCGTGTCGTCCGTGCAACTCCAGCAAGCACAACCGCAGAACCCACCTTCTCTAACCGGCTGGCTCCCCTCCTGCGAACATGCGGGATGGCCCGTACCCGCGACGGTGCTAGACCCATTTTGTGGGAGCGGGACGGCCCTCCTGGTAGCCCAGCGACTGGGTCGGCACGGAGTCGGGGTAGACCTCAACGCGGATTACCTAGATATGGCCCAAAAAAGACTTGAGCGTATCTCATTGCCAATGCCATTATGAGAACCCAGACATTTAACGTACCGGGCGAGGCCCGTGGGATGGCCCGGCCCCGTTTTCAACGGGGGTATGTGCGCTCACCAGACGTTGGGGGGTACAAGGAGCGGGTAGGCCAGTACGCGCTGGCTGCTGGCCTGCGCCGCGTAGAAGGCCCCGTGGTGCTGGACATGCACATCGACGTGATGATGCCAGTGTCGTGGTCAAAGAAGAAGAAGGATCGGATGCGCGGACAGATGGTTGACCACACCCCGGACGGCGTGAACATATCAGCGGCCATCCACGACGGCCTGGAGGGCATAGCGTACACGAACGATAAGCAGGTATCGGACCAGTCCACGGTGCGCCGGTGGCAGGATGAGGACAACACCCGGATCACTATAAGCTGGGGATTTCTGGAGGAGCTATGAGCGCGGAGCAAGTCGTGGCCGATCTCATCGAAGCGGGAGAGGCCGTCCTCGCGGAGTACGGAAAGCGCGGTACATCCTGTCCGGTCGAAGACCACGAGGAAAGTACTTGCCCGTGGGCGATGCTACAAACCGCCATAGATAAGGCGCGGAGGAGCCATGACTGAAGCCCCCGAATGCACCATCTGCGACTACCTGGATGGCCTCGTGCGGGAGAGGAAGCCGGGTGGCGCGGAGGAGTTACTGAAACACCGTCAGCGCTTCCACACCGCGCCCCTGCTGCATCGCAGGAGACCCAAGCCACCAGACACGGAGTAAAACCGCTCTCAGGCGCTTACAGGACGTCGGTGAGGGCATACAGCATGACGATGGCAAGGCCACTGGCATAGATAGCCAGGCCGATACCAATCAGTGCCCAGTAGACAAGGGGGATGTGGAGCGCGGAACGTAGAAGCGGCCTGAACATCTGCACATGCGGCGTCAGGCAGCGACGTATGTGCTGGTCGGCTGTCTACAAGTCAGGCATTGGCCGACCACTCGATGGCTGGTGCCTTTAGAGTTGGTCTCCCGGACGACCTCACGCCTGACTACTATTCTTCTCCCTTTGCAATGGATGCACCAGACCGTCGTCGTGCCGTTCCGCATCGCCGAGAGCCGCAGTAACAGTCCCGTGATTACTAGCATGTCTAGTCCTTGTCCTCCAGGATTTTCATTGAGATAGCGATCAGGCCACCCACGGCCATTCCAACTACCTCCACCGATCCGAGCCGCAGGGCGTACAAGGACACCGCGCCCAGGACAAATATAGACACGAGGATTTGGGGTCGGATGCGTGTGAATAGGTCCATCATGCTCAAGCCACCTCCGCGTGGCGACGCCACTTAGTTAACGTATGAAAATGGGCTTGTCCACGATCCCGTCGGTCAGGTTGGTTACGCTTACAGAAGGGTTCACGACAAGGTCAGCCGAATTGATGTCCCCATCATCGCCGATCTTCAGGTCAGACATCGTTAATTTGCCGATCTTGACATAGTCCATGTCAAAGGCCCCTACACTCGCCTTTACGCCATCGATAATCAGTTGGCGTATTAGAATGTCGCCACCTGTAGACGAGAACTTCAATATGATGCGGTCAACGATCATGTCCTCTGCTTTGTACTTCGCCGCTCCCCGCGTAGAGCCTATGGTGTACTGGGCCGTCGTCGTGGACATTGTGACACTAACCGTGTGACCCGCTACCTCTACCGACGACGTGGCGATGAAAGAGTAAATCTCCCCGTTCGCGATATCCATCGTCGGGAACTCGCTCCCACCACGGATAATCATCTCGTCGATAATTATGTACGCCGTGGGAGTACCCTGGACCTCAAACGCACCCGTTAGCCCGATCTTCCCGAGAGAAACATTCTTAAACTCGACGGTGTCCAGCCGTATGCCCGCCGGTAAATTTAGCTGGAGCGTCTGGCTCCGCACTTCAGGCTGTTCGGTATCAACTCTCGCCACGCCAATGAAGCTGGGAGCCTCGTACACGGCCCCGACTTGCGGCCATACGATCTCCTGGTCCCCAGATGAGATGAGCAGGAACAGACTAGCCACAAATCCCAGCACCACCGTGGACATGGAAAAAAGGATCAGCCGGCCACCACCCAGGTACACCCCTCCAGGTAGCGGAATACGGAGTTTGGATATACCCGGCAGGAGGATGGTGCCGAACCGACTCAGGCTGATTCGCAGGGCAGGCAATGAGAATTTGAATTTATTCATCGTTTTTAATTCTCGCTTTGATCTCATCTGACATTAAGCCCGTGATCACGGCGGCAGCCGATGTCACGGGCAGGGCGAAAATGGAGAAGGCCACCAGTATTAAATCGAGATGCGGCGCTAATTCCGCAGGCTTCGATGTCGTTTTCCATACAATCAGAACTCCCAGTGTCACAAAGGCTAAAAAAGGGGGCCGATCAGGACGATAGTCAGGAACTGCGCCCCGGTGAGGGTCGTCTTGGTGCGTGCTTGCAGCTCGACAATCTGCCGCTGGGCCTCAAGCAGTTCGCTCCGTAGGTCTGCGCCGTCATCCATATCAGTTGTCATCCTTTGGCCCTCCTCTGGCCCTGTTGCCTAGCTGTAGCTCAAGGCGTTCAAAGCGTCGGTCTACATGGGCACACCTGTCTAGCCATGCGGTGCGCCACACTCTCCATTGCTCTCTGGCCTCTCGCTCCATCCGGGCGACCTGCTCGGTTAACCTAACAGCCCGGATCGCGGCCACTGCCAAACTAAGCGCCATAAGTATACCGCCGCCTATAATCGCACCGAGGACAAGTCCGGTCTCTGCGCCCATTATGCTTCTATTGCCTGCTTAGAATATAAGTGCCCCGGTGGGCCTGAAGCCAGGGGCATGTGTCACCACTAACTTCGGGTCTCTTGACGTGCCCGTGTAGTCAGCCTCGTAGCCAACAAGGGCGTCATAGGCTGAGCCTGATGCCCACGTTGCCGTAGAGCCACCAGCGTCGTATGTTTCGTTACGGAAGCCGAACTTGCTAATCCCCGTTTTGCTTATGTTGCCCAGCCCGGTGGCATTCAGCGTGAAAGCATTGTACGCCCCCGTGTTATAGGAAGCATATGAAATGGCTGTGGCTTGTGCCGTGGTGCCCAGCGTGGTGAAATCCGCATCTATTAAGGCCGTATCGCTCGCGGGGCTGGAGAGGTAGACATTCATATTGATCGCATTGCCGATGCTGTTTTCCTTAACCCGGCCATACGTTGACAGTGTCGCTCCCGAAATAGCGTGTGCGCTGGCAATAGACGAGGTGTTAAACAGGCAGATGAACCGCTCCAGAAATTGCCACCTGTCAGTAGTAGCCGCAGATTGAATCTGCGCTCCGCCACCATCCGTCCCACTATCTCCACTAGCGTTACCCGCAGCAGCACGGATCGTAGCCCAGGTTTCCGATACGCTGGAGCGTCGCACGCGACCGTCTACTGTTGAACTCTCAACATGGGCATCGGGATAGACCGTGGTTACGGTAGCGCCCGAGGGAGCGAGGCGGAACTTTCCCCCATACCAGATGGCGACCGCCTCCAGGGCGTTCTGCATACGGAAGTCCTTTGCAAGCAGAAAGTTCGCGTATTCAGTCCACTCTTTGAAAAGATAGCGTATGACGTTGCCCCACTTAGCTCCGCTGTGGAACTCCGAGATGTGGGCGTGGTCGCCTACGCGACCCCGGATATGCCGCTTGGAGAACTGGTCAATGACGGGGAACGACTGGCGGTCGGGCAGATGCAATAACTCCCGGCCATAATCGGTGTTGGCCGCCTGTAGCAGCAGGGCCTGGTTATCCTTAAACCAGGCGTCCTCGTTCTGAGGATGCAGGCCACGAGCCTGGCTCTCAGGCAAATAGAACAGCTTAGCCATTACGGACACTGTCACGAGCGTCGTGTAGCCGTGTGGGCAACGTAGAGTCCCTCCGTTCCTGTTCCTCTATGGCGGGGTGTGGCCCGTCTCTGTGAAGGATATGCCGCAGGACCTCGTCCACGTCTTCCTCCGATAACGACACGTCGGAGAACATCATGCCGCTCTGTACGACGCCCGAGCGTCGGTAGCGTGTGCGGGCAGCCATCACGCCCAGATCGTTCAGCTCGTCCGCCGTGGTGATATCGCCCTCGTGGATGGTGTATCGCACCGTGGCGTTACCCGCATCCGGGGTGGCTACGGAGTTAATCTTGAAGTCGGATAGCATTACTAAATCCTAGCTACGGCAATCTAAAGACCATTGTGATTGTTAGCCCCTTCGCAGGCGTAGAATGTATGGCGTCTACGTCGATAGCGATGACATCGAACGTCGCCAAATCGTCCTCTGACGTGTTGATAACCGCAGCGGTCGCCGCTGTATCGGAGCCAGTCTCCGCAGAGTCAACAGTCAGCTTGGTCGAGAGCATGTCGGCGCTCTGGGTGGCGTTTCTCAACTGGATGTCGAGGGTGTTGGTGGAGCCTGCGGTGTCAACCTCCGCGTGAACTTCCACCAGGTTCATCCCGTTCATCGATGAGGGGCAGACAAACGTGTGCTTGGTGTTCCCCGTTGCTGTGTCAGTGCCGACATCGAACACCCGAAGCTGGACGACCTTCTCTCCAAAGTTTGAGCCCGCCAACACGTCCGGGGTAATTGTGCGCCCCGTGTCTGTACCCGTCTCAAGTTCCGCGACCGTGGCCAACTCAGCGTGCCCAGAGGCGGTGGAAGATGCCGCTGGACTGGTATGGTTGCCTGCGGCGACCTGCGACGCCCCCGTGCCCACCACGTTGCCCGTTAGAGAGTTGGCGGCGAGAGACATGTGCGTAGTGCCGCCCACCTCAAACGCTATGGTCGTACCGCCGACTATGTCTATATACGCTGTTGTGCCATCATGATCCCCAAGCCTCAGAAAATCGTCTGCGGGCGTCGTGTTCGAGTGGATGTATACGTTGGGGTGCGTAGTAGCCGCAATGTCCCAGTCGGTGGCCTTGGCGGCATAGTCAGTGATGTGGAGCGCCTGGCTAGTGTCGCCGATGGCTATAACCGCCGCGTGATTATCAGAATCGCCATCAGACCAGAGTAATGCAAAGTCGCCACCCGTACCCATCAAGACCTCGTCGTCGTCGTCGTTGGTGAGGTCGAGGCCGCTGATGTCGAACGCGGTAGCGGTCAGGGAGGCTTCCGTAGTGCCATCTATCTCAAGGGCCAGGGTGGTCCCTCCCACCACGTCAATATAGGCAGTCGTGCCGTCGTGGTCGCCCAGTCTCAGATAATCGGTCGCGGGGGTGGTATTAGAGTGGATGTATACGTTCGGATGCGTGGTCGCAGAGATATTCCAGTCCGTGGCAATCGCGGCAACGTCTGTAATGTGCAGGCCCTGGTTGGAGTTGCCCAGTCCGATTACGAAGCTGTGGTTGGAGGAATCGGCGTCCGACCAGCGCATCTGCACGTCATCGCCCGTGCCGAACACAAGGTCGGCATCGTCCACCAAGCCCGTGTCCGACGCTATAAGAGTGGCGGTGTCCGCAATCAGCGGCAGGTTGAGCACGCGGTCATCCGTAATGGCTGCCGGGGTAATCGCGTAGTCAAAGGTATCCGCAGGGTTGCGAATGTGGAAGTTAGCGACCTCCAGCGTGAGTAGCTGGATTTGATCGTCATACTTACGGTAGATGATGTTGGTGCCAGAGGTTATCTTAACGTCGAACCGACCCTCAGTGGCGTGGGAGATAGACCAATACCCACTAGTATTACTGCTGGTGGTCGCCCGTTGTGGTGAAGTGGTAGCTCTGTCGAATAGCTCAACGGTAGCCCCGTTTACCGGGACGCCAGCGGCGTTGTAGACATAGCCCGCGAAAATCTGGTTGGCCATTAGTTCACCATCCTACTGTGGTCTCGGTACTGAAGCGCCTCTTCCACATAGTACCGTGGCCGCTCCATTATGTCGTCTTCGTCAATGAATATCAGCGTTATGCCCTGGCCAGCCAGTTGCTCCCGGACTATCTGGTCTCGGGCTTGAGCCTCCGAGCCCATCCCATAGTGGAAGTATACGCCCTGGACGGCTATAGCCAGGTCCGGCGGGTTAGAGAACAGGAAGTCTATAACCGCTCCACCACGTTCCAGACGCCCTCCCATGAGCGACGATTGGAATGTGAAGTCCGCGTCGGGCTGTTTGCCCAACTGAATCAGGGTGACATACACCAGATACTCCGGCATGGAGCCAGGGAAGCTGGCTGGCGCGGCCTGTAACTGCTGAGTCGTCATGCGAATATTACCGCCCAGGCCACGTCGTCGCCACTGGAGGCCGCATCCAGGTAGAACTCGTTAAAGGGCGCGGAGCCGTCCCCGAAGTCAAACTCCAGCGTGGCGTCAACACCACCTGCGGCCCCTAGCGGGTAGCCATTAGTGCTACTCACGTCGCTCTGCCCCACGTAGGTCAGCCCGCTATTCGCTGCGAGGGCCGTGAACTTAATCTTCTTTACCCTCTGGTTAGACGTAGTAATTCGCACCGGTGTTCCCGCCGAGGGTACGTCAGTTATCCCTGTATCGGTCTTTGCCATCTACGGCTCAGCCAAAACGACACGGGTCTGTCCCCGTTCGTCGTTCCCAGTAAATTCCAGTGCTTGGGGAGAGATAATATCAACCCAATAGTTTCTGGTATCCCCCGTGTCGTTGCGATAGGTGAACTCCACCAGCGTATTCGACACAGTTGCCGTTGCAAAAGCAGCACGAAGCTCTGATGGAGTGTTGCCCTCAAATGGACCGTTCATATCTATCGTGAAGCTGAAGCTCAACTTCTCGGGCAGCTTCTTACGGTATCTCAGCAGTAGCGACACCATGTCCGGGGTGTTGGTCGTGGTCGTGCCGCGAGCTAGCTGTATGCGAAACCGAATGGCCCGGAATCCCACCCCCTCGGGCGTGGTGCTGCTGGGCAGTAGAAACTCAGTGTTTCCGCTGGAGGTAATGGTTGATAGCGCCGTCCAGTTAGTGTCGTCGTCCCAGGTGGCCGTAGAGTAGTTCGTGGCGTAGGAGACGATGATGGTCTCGCTAGAGGACATGTCCTGAGCTTCCACACGCACCGACAGTGCTAGCTTGTTTGTATGGTCGTCGCCCGCGTCAAACCACGGAGTCCAAGTTTCAGAGCTTGAGGCGTAGGCTTCGTTGTTGTCCTCGTTGGGGTTGATTATCTCCTCGGAGATTTCCATCCAATGAACGCGCTTGTTCTGTGCGAACCACAATCTATAACCGAGGTGTGCGCTGGTTGCCAGCATCGCCGTAACGCCCTCTTCATTAGTGCCAGAGAGCCACTTGGTCTCCCAGCCACGCCCGTCCCACGCCTGTATGGATGAGTATCCGATAGGCGGTGTCGCAACACCAGTAATCTGGCTACCCATTGGTGAGCCATCTACTAGCCCCCGAGATATATTAGAGATTAACGTGGAATCTATTCCAGCCAGTAAGTCGTTGTGAGAGCCCGCCAGGCCAACGATGTTGCCCCGAAAGGCCGTTGGTAGCCCGTGGTCACGGTCTGGGCCTACCAGGGTGTGTACCGCACTGTTCGAGCCATAAACATACTTATGGATACCCATCCCGGCTGGAATGTACATGGCATCCAGCCAAACAAGGCTGCTCTTTCCATTATCTTTATGATGTGGAAGGGCTAGCTCGGTCTTAACGAATCTTTGGTTTGTCGCGTCGTGCGCGAATAACCCAACTTTGGTCATGCAAAAGATTATCGGCTCCCCGAAAGCGTCACGATGCACGAACAGGTCGGTAGCGTAGTTATCGGGCAACTGAAGCTGCGCGTCGTCTGTCCATGTGCCAATGACGTTAGCCCAACGTAGCTGTCCAGAGGTATCTATGCCCCACAGACGGTCGTCCCAGTCCGTCATGTACTCCACGTCTTCGGTATCGTCGGTAAATGAACTGCCGTCAGTGGTATAGGTATATCCCGTGGTGTGGGCGAATACCATGTAGACCGTACCACCCACCATGGCCGTGATGGCGTCAGAGCAAATAACGGGGAGCGTATGAAGTGAAGACCCCCACGAGTCCGTGGTGGCGTCGTACTTGTAGATTCCCGTGCCGTGGGGAGCATATATGGCTTCGTCAAGCTCCGCCAGCACGGGGATGGTAAAGTCCCCGCTCACGCCCGAGTCGGCGGTTGTCGTGACGAGCGCAGGCAGTACGTGATGCCGCTTATACCTCAGTCGAGAGGTGGAGAACCACACTCGGTCTATATCAGTGGACTCGTCCATGCGGTCGATGCCCTGGCCGCCACGCCAGTCGTTCCAGATAATCTTGGAGACCCGTTGCTCGTCGTCCTTGGAGGTGTCTCCAATAACCACCTTGCCCGGATATAGGGACGCGACCGTTGATGTGACGCCACCCAGAATCGAGAAGACAACGCCATTGATGCTGACCTGGTTGGGGCCTGTAATACGCTGGAGAGGCATCTAAATTACGTGTCTCACATTGGTCAGCACAGGCATATTCCTCTTGCGCTGTGCCGCAATACCTAACCAAGGCGCAGCGGCACGACGACGGTCGTCCGGGTCGGTCGCCCTGCCCCCTCCGTGCGCCATCAACGCTAGCCCAGTAGCCTGGTTGATGACGTACTCGTCATCTATCTCGTTGATCGTGCTGTCGTCCGTCCGCAACACCGGAATGTCCCCGCCTAGCAGCTTCATTAGCGAGTACCCTGCCACACGGACTCCCCCTGGCTTGATAATCAGGTCTCGGGCCTCTTTGTCGATGTCCCATAGGTGATGAGGCAGGGGGGCCCAGTCTGCGCTATCGTTCACGACCGCCTGAATCTGGTCGAACCAGACGGTGTTCGCGGCCTGGTTGGCATTGTACTCAAGGCCAATGCTGACGATGGCCGTGTCGGCCTCGGGCTTGGCTAGCGCAATACTGAAGTACGTCCAGGTGTCGGCAGCAGTGGTAGCGGGCACATTCAGTACCTCAAGGTCGTTGCTATCGCCCGTTACCGTCCCATTGTCCAACCGGATAACGAAGTCAGCGGCAGCAAGGGTAGTGGTGGCTTTTACCCACCCCTCAAGGTGGGTGTATTTGGATAGGTCAACCGAGTCTATGGAGTCAGCAACGAAGTTCCCCGCACTTACAGTACCGGCAATGGTTAGCTTGAGGGAGGTGCCACTCTTGCCGTCCTGAGTGTCTGCGGCCTGGGTGAAGTCGGAGTCGGTAGCCTCATCGAATATCCGCTCGCACGCATGTACCGTGGTGCTCGTAACGGAGCGGCGGAACATGACCTCTCTTATCATGGCAATCCCCGAGGGAATATCGAACCGACGGGTCTTACCGTCGAAGTGCAGAGAGGTGTTCTCTATCGGGTCGAAGGCACGGCCCGTGGCAGCGATGATAGCTTGGTCGATGTACGCCTCAATGCGTACCGGATCGTACTCCTGGTCCCATAGCTCGGCCTGGTGGCCGTTAGCTGAAGCGTTAGTCGTTGCCGGGAAAGTAGTGAGCGTAGTCCGGTTAGACGATACCGCCGTAGAAATCACCCGGCGTTTCTCCCCGTCGTTATTTGAAGACCCGCCCCCTATATGAACGATATGTTTGCCCTGATGGTCGGACGTGCCACCGTAGATATCATCGGTCAGAAAGGTGGTCGTGGAGCCAGATGCGTCAGCCTCAATAATCGTGACTGCCCCAAGGTTGTAGCCCACCGCCAGTCTAAGTTGTTCAAAGGTCAGTGCTTGTATTACTGGCATCTATTCACCTTTGCCATATGGGCAAAATACGGCCCGGCCCAGTTACCCGAGCCGGGCCTTACCTGTACTGCCTATGGGCTGATTACTTCTTCTTCGACTTCTTCGACGAACCAGACTTCCACTTTGGCTTCGGGTGCGCCTTCGTAGAGCGATAGCCCTTACGCTTGCTTTTGTGAGGCATCTTATCCTTCCCTAGCGGGTATTGGAATCTTCTCCTTGCCGTTTCTCATGGTAGCCAGCTCTGCGTCCCGTTCCGCCACCATCCGGCGCAATGCGATGTTCTGTAGCGCCTGGGCCGCCATCGGGTTAGACCGGACAAGCTCTTGTAAGTCTGCGTCGGTGAACTGGATGTCTATAATTGCCATCTAGTACCTCTCGATAGTGAGCTTTTAATAGTACCTCCCATGCAGGGTCTCGGCCCAGAGTTTATGTGAATCGTGTACCCCACGCAGGGCTCCGCCAAGGTCTTTTCGTTGCTCAGGAGTATGCGGCACCGGCTTCTCGCGTTTCCAGCTACGAACCACACTCTCTCGGGCGAAATGCTCAAGCTCCTGGAGGTGTACCGGGTCTGCCATCTCGTCTGCCGCGCCCATTATGTATATGGTCTCAGTCTTACCCGAGTCGGCGTCTGTGACCTGGTACCCGTACTTAGACACCCAGAGCCCCGTTAGCGCCATTACCGGGAGTTCCCTGAATTAGGCAATGTTTAGGACAACCTCGTGGTATTCGCCATTGACACCAACAGTTCTTCCCATTGTCCCTATATCTTGTAAGGAACCGTCAGCAAGCTCTACTGCTCCCGCAGTACCATTAGACCTCATAAGCCCTAGTCCTGCACCAGGGGTTCCTTGTATCAAACAAACACCAGGCCCACTAAATTGTAGCCATCCGTAGCTACCACTAGCGATGTCATTCATCGTTACGCCAACACACGCACCTACAGACGTTGTGTTTGATTGAAGGACACCAGAACTTGTTGGCTTTGCAAACCCAACTACATCAGTACCGTTGGTCAATGCGGTTATCAGTCCATCTTCATGGTCAAGCGTAACAGCTATTGTTGTACCAGCAGGATGACTCTTGACCCTATACCTAAATCCAGCCCCAGCACCACCGCCAGTGTTTACATACATAAACGAATCTGCGTACTCATTCTCATCAACGGCTGCACCCATTGTCACGGTAACAGCGGTTGCTCCTGCCGCAGCCGTTGCCACCGCAAGGTCGTCATTTTCAGTGGCGATGACGGCAGCAGACTCCATGACTTGACCCGCTAAAACAGCTTCACCTGCGGATGCGTATACATAAAATGTATTCGCAATCTGCATTATGCTTCCTAGCTTATGCTTTTTAGCAGTAGTGACTACCTGCTCCCATCCCCATTTGCCCCCAATCGTCTGTGGAAATGACATTTCAGGCTCCCTCCTATTTGCGGGTTCTTACGCCCCGTGATGGGCCGATATATTAGGCAGCCTCGGCCATCGTTACGGCTGCACTATGCGACGACTGCCCTGCTCCGCCTCTTTTTATAGGGCGTCACACGAGCAGCGTCGCAGCCATTTACCTTACAGAGACTTCCTGTATTTTTGCCGTACCTATGTATGTGAGAAGCCGGCGAACCTATCCCTGCCGGGGCCTCTACCGAGGTCTCTACCGGGGCCACCGTGGGCTCCAGCATTGACCAGCCGCGCCGCTGATACCGGACGATGTGGTAGGCATCAGCGGGCAACAGGTTGGGCAGAGGCGTGCCGTCGCCCTTATACCACTGGGCCTTGGGCGAAGCGTTCCGTATCAAGTTGACCGGAATCCCGGTCGCCTTGAACATCTTACGCTCCTCAGACTTGAGAAGCCTTAGCTCTTCAGCCGTTGGCATTAGTTATCCCCTCTATGCGTTAGTGGCTGGGTCCGCAGCGTCGTAGGTGAGGCCCGCGCCGAGAGTGTCGTCAAGTTCAAAGACGGCGTAGTCGGACACCATGACCACTTCCCACGCTCTTAGGGAGGCATCGCGCTGTTTTTCCGTCTGAGGGGCCAGCGACTGTAGGGTCCCTAGAGCGCCCTGGTTCTCCATGATGACACCAATCGCATCATCATCTGAATCCCTTGTGATGTTGCCCGTTTCCAGCACGGGCACGTCCCATATCATGTAGCCCTTGAACGCCTTGCCCATAAGCCTCGCGGAGTATCCCTCGGGCAGCGGGCGTATCGTCCCAGAGCCAATAGTGGACAGGTCTTTGGCCAACCGCATGACCGCGTTAGGGTGATGGATTATTACCATGTCCTCACCCATCTTGTCGGTCTTTGCCGTGCTAACGCAGGCTGTGGCATTAGCCGCAGAGAACGCAGCGCCTGCCGCGCCAAAGTTCGTCCCGCCGTTTAGCGACGTGAACAGGTCGATAAGGTCGGTCTCTCGTATGCGCTTCATGCCGTCGCCAAGCTGTTTACCTATCATCTGGTAGCTAGCTGCCATGTTCTGGCGGAGCAACTTGTCCGTCAGAATGACCTTGGCGCCAACCTCGCCGGGAGTGACCGAGACCGTGGTCATCCCTATCTCTTCCTCGTCCACGATGTCGTGGCCCTCGACCAGATTGCTCATCGTCATCTGGCCGACTTTAGGGAATACCCCGCTATCGTGGCCCTTCTTCAACGTGAAGTGTTTGGCAGCACCCCATACGGGAGCGTTATGCTCTGACGTATACCGGGCGGTGTCAATCATCTCCGCCGAAGCGCTTTCCAAAGAGCCTGTAGTGCTAATCTGCGGCATCGCTCATCTCCTCTAATGGGTTTTGGACTCTAGCCTACTATTCTCAATCGCCTACCAAGCTCTGCGTGCTCGGCGTCGGTAAGTTCGGTTTCCTTCATGCCTATTGCATGGCGCTCTGCTATCGAGGTGGAGCCACCACTCGTCTGGGCAATCCCGCCACCGAAATCCTGGGCGGGCACATTGCCTTGCCTTGTAGAGACATTATCGGCCTTGAGCTTCTGAATCTCAGCGGCCATCTGCATCTCGTTAGGGGTCGTATACTGCATGAGGCTCTCAGTGGTAACGCCGCCGCCAACATCCTTCGCTATGTTCCTCGCCACTTTGAGCTTAGCCTCGACCTCAAGCCCTGCCTGAGAAACATTCTGCTCTAGCTGGTGGATGCGGGCCTGGGTATTTCGGTACTCTTGTGCGTGAGCCTGTGCCTGGTCGGGCGTGAGCCCGCCCTCTATTAGCTGGGCAGCCCGTGTTTGGGCCTGGTACTCTATCTCCGAGGCTATCCTCTGGCGCTCCGCATCGGCAGCCCCACGCTCCAACTCCGCATTACGCCGCTGAATGGCATTGAGCTGTTCCTGGGAGATCGTAACCGACGGAGCAGCCCCGACAGGAGTCGGCGCGGGTGCAACTTCAGCAGCCGGTGATTCCGTAGAAGCACCCTCCGTAGATGACGAGTACGCTGTAGATGCCTCGGCAGTATCTGCCGAGAGGCTAGGACTCTCCATCCCCTCTAGGATGCCCTGCTGTCCTTCCTCTGGAGCCTGTGTAGTCATAAAAACCTCCGGGCAAATAAAAGGCCCCCAAAACGATTGGCACGCTTTCAAGGGCCTTATCAGCCTGTATGACGCTCTAAAGGCGTCTTATTTAGATGTTGCCATTATAGACGACTCTATAGAACCGTTCTCTACTTTGTCAAGCAGTATGACTGCCGTATGATTATCGCCCTGACGCCTATCACGGATGATAATGCGGTCGCCACGCATTACCGCCATCTTCACGGTGCCGTGACAATCGCAATATATGGCCCGCTCCGTAATCGTAGTCATCGGCGCATGCCCCGGAAGCGCCGACGCGCAGCCTGAGACGCCTCAATTCGCCGCCTTGTTGAGTCAGGTAGAAAACGTAGGATAAGCCCCGGAATGTCCCGGCGGTTAGTGTTACGTTTGATGTACTCTAGCTGCTCTCGTGTTACACGCCGCTCAAAGGCACTACGTAGCCGATTAAGCTGCGCCCCCACGAATATTCCGTTGACCTTGGCCTCATCCAACAGCGCATACCACTCGGACAGCGCCCTCTTATTGGGGTCTTCTATCGTAGCAGGGTCTGGGAACTCATCTCGCTCAAAGTCGTCAGAGGCTTGCTCTTTACGAGCTGCAGCCGTCTGTTGAAGACCTAAGTAAGTATTGACGATGAACCGCTGGTCTATTCTCTCTCCGCCGATATTCCGCCCGTAGATACGCGCCAACTCCTCCAAGCCCTGCTGATGGTCAGAATCAATCTTATCTAGCGCAGCAAAGAACTTAGAGGTCTCCTGGGCGCGGCTAACGCCAGTGTCCTGGCGCTTTTGTAGCTCTTCCTTCAACGCAGGGTCGTCCTGTAGGTCGTCCCGCTGGAACGGCTCTAAGTCGTCGTAGGGAATCGCAAAATGCTCCTGGGAGTACCGATTCAACATATCCCGCGTCGGTTCGCCCCGCAGGTTAAAACCACCCGCTTGAATCGACTGCCCAACAACACCCAGGCGACCCTCTGTTCCGGGTACTACGCCCTGCATGGCTGGGAACGCCTCTCGGGCCGCCCCGATAGCGGACGTAACGCTAATCGGGGCCAGCACGTCTATCGCTCCTGCCACCGCTCTTCGTGGAAGTGTATCCAGCCGCTCTCCAAAGAAGGTCGCACCCGCAGCCTGGTTCATCAGCGCCCTGGGCAACACGTTAGTACGAGAGGCAACAGCGGCTGGGAAGTTAAACGCCCATCTAAACGCCGTGTCCATCTGGCCAACGATGTCCAAATAGAGCGGGGTGTCGTTACGGCCCCGAACGAACGGTATCTGCGGAGCGAGAAAGCGGCCACTGTAACTCGGCCCCACGCCACCTATCTGAAGCCACGCATACGGGTCATCAAGCCTAATAGGGATGTACGACCCTGGGGGCATCGGCTTGCCGCCCGTAGCCACCATGTTAATGACGGTAGCTATGACAGCCAGTGCTAGAAACCCCCCACCGTACCACTCACGAAAGACCCCGGCACGAGGCGCACCTGGGCGGCTCAGTGCCCGGCCAGCACCACGTAGTAGCGCCTCGGACTCGTTGGTAGAGAAGATTAGGGCACGCGCAACTTCTCGAATTTGCGGATTACGAATTACCGTCTGCCAGTTACCCAATGTGGAGAACATCACGTTGACAGCTTCCGCAGCTTCCGCAGCCACCTGTCTCGGGGTCGCGTTGGGACGAGTGCGTCGCACCCACGGGATAATAAAGTGCTGTAACGCCCAACGCTGGGTCTCCCGATACACCCCCTCGAATAGCCCAGCCTCCCAGAACCTTTGCATCTTCGTAAGCGCCTGTATCGCCTTCGGGCCAAGACCCTGAGCGAGTGCCGGGTCTGCCAGGAAGTTCACGAACTCCCGCTGTATCAGCGATATATCCCCCTGAACACCCCAGCCCTCCTCTATGAGCATCTTCCAGGTAATCGGGGAGTCCTTGTATATAGTCTTGTTAGAGAGCAACGCCTGACGAAGCGTGTTTCGCTTGCCTGGCATTATGGAGACCTGCATTAGATGAAACGCCAGTGACGGGAACCGATGCGTGGCACCGTGGCGAATACCCGTAGGAGTGCCCGCCACCATCAGGGCACGAGCCCCAAAGTCGAAGTGCTGGAATAGCGAGCCCACCAACTTCAGTCGCTTGGCCGCGTTGCTCCACTTACGAATACCCTGGGCAAAGGGGAGGTTCACCGGAACACCAAACACGGTTTCTAAGAAGTCGGCCAGAGGATTCGGCACCGCCAAGGGTTTCGTCCATCCAATGCCACCCTCGACTTCAGCAAGCGGAATGGGCCTACCCTCGAAGATTGGCCCGACCTTTGGTACGCGCCACCCCTCTGGCGCCTCATTCTTGGCCAGCACAAGGCCGCGCTGTTGCAGGCGATTGACCAGCTTGACGGTCTCTTGGTACTCTACCTTAGCGATGTGTGACTGTGCCGCCATTGCATACGGATTCCACGTAGCGGGTTCAAAGCCAGCATCCAGCATCTCAATGAAGGTAGCGTCCACACGCGGCCTTGCAAACCCTGGCGTAACACCAAGACGACCACGTGCCGTCCCCGCTTGTTGTCCTGCCGAGGGCGGTGGCTTCCACAGCCTCGGGAAGTAGTCATAGAGAGCCATCATGCGACCAGCGAGGTTCTCCGCATCAAACGCCATGTAAGTCGAGGCGCCCTCGTCTGTAACGGCCTTCAAGAACGCCAGTATTCTTTGCTCATCCTGACGCACCAATTTATGAACGTCGTCGTAAATCAACCGGAGCCCTTCGGGTAACTCCTCAGCCGCACGTTCCCCGTGTAGCACCTCGAACAGTGGGCGCATGTTCTCCGCGTTCATGTCCGCAGGCTTTATACCGAGACGACGCAGGCGCCCTTCCCCCTGAAAGAACCACTCTTCCATCTCCAGACCCTCGGCAGCACGAGCACCCTCCCATTTACGTGGTATGCCCTTAGCAGGATGCTCCCATGTAGGCAACTCCAGGTCATCAGACAGGCCAATATCGGGTCTTCGTGGTGGGGGTGTGTCCATCCCAGAGCCCAGCGGCGTTCCGGGAGAACGCGGTGGCGGTGTGCCTCCGCCCTCAATCATCTTTAGCTGCTTGGCTGCCTCCGTGACTTCAACCGCCTCTCGGGCAGCCTCTCGTTCGATTATCGGTAGGCTCTTCTCCGCTGCCATGGCACGCTGCAGGCCCTCTAGCTCCGCGGAGACAAGCCGTATTTCAACTCCACGCGCTGTAACCGACCTCCCCTGACGGCCAGCAGCCTCTACGTCTCGTAAGAACCGTTCTACGTTTCCTCCCTGATACCGACCGCCCCACTCCGTTACCAGGTCGTCCAGCATGTACTCGGGCCTGAATCGCCCGCTCGGAGTGACTGCATTGGGATAAAGCGCCCTTACCTGAGACAACGCAACGTCATTCGAGCCCTTAAAGCGGACCTCTCCACGCATGGCCCGCATCAAGTTCAATACCTGCTTTGCCGTAAGCGTCTCCCCAAACTCTGTCTGTCTCGGCCCCATCGCCCACTTAAAGGCCGTGTTCAACCTATCGTCCGCCAGCTCTTCCAGTAACGCACCCTGTTCAAGCTCTAGCCCGGCCAGCGTCTCTTCTAGCTCCCGTATATCCTGTGGGTCTACCCGACCTATCTTGGCACGTTCTGCCGCCTCTCGGGCCTGTATGAGCTTTAGCTGGTCGTCCATACCAAGCTGCGTAACCTGGCCTCGGCCCGCTGGCGTAACCGCCCTGGACGGTACACCCAGCATCCCAGCCTGTACCCCTGCTTCGGGCTGGCCGGGAACAGCTCTCACAGGGCCAGTGGGACCAGGCCGTACCGGACTTCGCATTGGCAGCATGGGATGCGGCCCCTCAGGAATGACAGGAGCCACACGCTCAAGACCTACTATTCCTCTAATCATATCTTCTGGATTATTTGGGAACGCAGGCATGTTCTGCTCGTGCTGCGTCAGACGCGAGAACCCCTTAGAGATACTTTGGATAGCAGACGGGTCTGCCGCAACACGACGACGAATCTCCTGGGTCAAAAAGGGTTCCAATGGACTATCTACAGCCTGCGGGCCAAATCGTGCCGCCACATTCTCCTGCGCAGGCGTAAGGCGGCGACCAACACCAAAGAACGCGCTAGCCTCACCACCCGCCTCCACCTCTGCAACTTCCATAATAAACTCTGCGCGGAATATCTCCTCACCCAATTCCTCATCAGAGAGCGCACGGGTCGCTGTGCGGCCCTGGGCCTCAAATTCAGCAAGCTGACCCTGGGCCGCCCTACTGACAGGAACAACCCTGAATTTACCCTTGGGAATTATAACGTTACCCACGCCCCGTGTAGCGATTTCCTCTTCGGCCTCAGTGAATAACTGGTTTGGAATAGCATCTCGGTCAATCTCAAATATGTGACCTTGTTGAGACCGTCTTCCGCCACCGCCAACTACCCTAGACGCGTAATCCACCGCAACTTGTCTGTCCGGGGTAAACGACACTCCCGTAGTCTTGCCGCCAAAGTTCGAGGATGACCGTAGCACCAAGTTTCCGTTAGTGTCTAAGAATGACGAGACTTCACCAACACGAGTTCCGTGGAACACGGTATTTGTAAACGGAGCAGGAGCCACACGCTCGATGCCTGGAAGCGGCCGACGTGGTCCAGGCAAGGCTAACTGGGGCGTTGCTGGAGCGAACGGAGTCTCTGGCAGAACTGTGAATTGCCCCTCAATGGTGGGATGCCTCCCTGGCACCCTCCCTAAAATGAAGCCACGGGGATCAGGTTCTACTGGACTTCGCGGCCCTCGGGCAGCCCTCCGCGCCACCTCCCCTCCTGCGCCACGGCCTACACCACGGCCTACAGCCCCGGTAACCGCCTTGCCAATAGCTTTCCCGACGGCACCAGCACCAAGGGCTAGGTTAACCGGATCAAGGGCAAGCTCCAGGGCGCCTTTGCCGCCGATGGGAACCTTCCAATACTCGTCCGAAGTCGGGAAGTGCGCAAGAGCCTTGGTTGGCGCAAACGAACGGCCGCCGGGCAGTGGGATTCTCGGAGCCAGGTTCAATTCCATCGACCATAGGTCGTTCTCTCGATACGCCTGAATCGCAGCTTCCAACGGGTTCTTGCCCTCGGCACGTAGTTCCCGAGCGCGTTTCTCCATTTCGAGGTTTCCCTCGCCAGCGCGGTATTTCGGAGAGAAGCCCTTCGGGACGCCAGCTTGGCCTGGCAGAGAGATGTAGGGCAGAATAGGGGCCGCTACTGCGGCACCCTCTTCGGCAAAGCCATGAGCCAGGGCACCTATCTTGCCAAGAGCGCCCAAGGCCCCCTGCTTGACGGGCGCAGACGAAGCATTTATCCACTCTTCTGTAAGGTCGTTGATTTTCTTGAGGGTCATAGAGCTATCTATACCAGGCGGAACTGGGATACCGCGCTTGCGACGCTTTTCATCCAGATCAACGCTACGCGCTACCTCCGGGGAGAGTTTCCGAAGAGTAGGAACTGTAGTAGGTCGTGGCGTCGTGGTAGGTCGTGGCAGCCCAGAGGACTTTGGCTGTCCCATGAATCGCTGCTCTAGGTCCCGTTGGCGTAGTTCTAGCCGTCTACGAAGTTGCTCGTCTAAGTGCTGTTGCATGAGCTAGTAGATAAGCCTTCTTGAACGTGGCGCGAACTGAGACATTCGGGTGCCCCGTACGCTGGGCGGTTGCGAGGCATAATATTTCTCGGTAAACGGGAGTTCTCCTAGATAATCTACAAACCGCTTCGTTGGCACCCCACCTCCCGCTCCATTCATATCGACTCCTCGCGTTTGCCGTCCCAACTGCCCCAGCCATTCGTCTTGAATACGCGAAAAAGCGTTCTCGTAGTAACGTCGCTGCATCGGGGCTGCGACCCTCCTGCTAGGGTCTGCTGTCGTCCCGGCGCTTCTCGTCCCAAACTGTGGCGCGAACGAGAAGTACGCGGCGCGTCGTCCTATTGGGTCCTCCTCTAGCCAGTCCGCCCAGGGCGAAGTGCCATTGCTAATTGGCAGCATGGGATCAGGCGGTATCGAACTTCGCAAGAATCCGTTGCTCATCGTCATAGACTAAAGCCCCTATCGAGGTACTGCTGGAACAACGACACATCGGGCTGCTGACCTCGCAACGCGATGCCACGACGGGTTACAATATCGGGCAAAAAGCCCCCAGCAAGAGGGCTGGCCCCGGCCAACATTGACTGGCTAATAATATTCCGCGCCACCTCATCATCCTCCAGCCTGCTCCGGAAATCCTCTTGGATGGGCGATAACGTAGCGCCCTCCGCAAATAGAGGTTGCGTGGCCTCCAGCGCCGAGCGCCAACTCCCAGGCGTAAATGGCTGAGGCTGACCACCAAGGTACGCGCCAAAAGTCTGCGGAGTTCCGCCGCCTGCCTGAGTTAGCGCATACTGAGCGCTCAACGGGTCGAATTGGCGCTCCAAAATACCGCGTGCTATTGGGGAGGACTGAGTGTAGCCCGGCGAGCCGTAGAGGGCCTCACCAAATGTGCCACGCCGCCCCCCACGAGTTTGGCTCGCCTCAAGGGCGCGTTTCCTGCGCAATTCTGGGCGACTAAGCGAGAACTCCCCAGTACCCCCGGCGCCAGCAGTGCCTGGACTCTCAACGCGTGCATCGGATGCTCCACTTATGCCCATCCTTAAGTCAGCATCTGCATTGGCCTGTGACAGTCCGATTGCCAGATTCTCCCCTGAGTAGCCTGCCCGAGTTAGTAGGTCACTCATGAAGACCTGGAATTGCGAACGCGATATAATGCCAGAAACCAGGTCAGCAAATAGGTCCTCTGAGCGCATATATTCGCCAGTGCCAGTGTAGGGAATAAAGCCCGTTGGCGTACCGGTGGCAGGGTCGCCGGTGTCGCCGGTGTCGCCGGTGAGGGTAGGCCCTCTTGATGAATACGAGGAGTAGGTTGATGTAGGCTGATAAGGCCAAGGATCATCTGGCATCGCTGTGCCCAGAGGATCGGGGGGTGGAGACGGGTAATCGGTGACGGGCATTGTACCCGCAAAGCCCCTATCGGCTGACGGCCACTGCGCGGCTTGTTCTCTAATGAGTTGCCAATTTTTCACACTCTCGCCGTAGTCGTCCATGCGCTGAACCGCGTCCTCAGCCTCCACGCCCTCGAAGCCAGCCATTTCGTAGAACCGGGTCAGTAGACGTAGGTACTGCGTCCGGTCGAACCTACCGTCCAAATACGCCTGGAGTATCTCCGTGGACGCCGTATAGGTCACGCCGCGTTCGTCTGTAATCGCCATTTAATTCTCCCCTTTACGCTGGTATTAGACCCATCGCCATGAGTCTACGGGCATCTTCGGACTGGGCCCCGGGCCTAGGCTGCCCAGGGGGCACTAACGGGCCACCCTGTGGCGTTGGCGGAGGCGGAGCGCCGGTGAACGCTATATTGGGTTGGACCTGGGGCGCAAAGCCGGGCGCCATCCCCATGCCCGGAGGGAGCGGGCCCATAGGGCCCATGCCCATGCCGGGCGGAGGCGGACCCATAGGGCCCATTCCCATGCCAGGCGGTGGTGGGCCCATAGGCCCCATGCCCATACCCGGTTGAGG
>Ga0208315_1000427_pt1 | contig 31794 bp, 39 predicted proteins | sample MalvireepMed_215_FD_184239 | JGI IMG/M metagenome (GOLD analysis project Ga0208315, IMG submission 184239) | Marine viral communities from the Global Malaspina Expedition - Malaspina viral metaG DeepMed_215 (SPAdes) (version 2) | ecosystem: Environmental > Aquatic > Marine > Oceanic | place...
TTTCGGGATTGGAACTGGCCGACCATATTATACGCGCAGCCAGGAACAACCACGTGAAAACCACAGGCGTGAAAATAACGAGTTGTATCAGTTCTCTGCCCGAAAGGGTGACTGATTCCTTGCCGTTACTTCGACTCCCGTGGTTTGGCACCTCCTTGTCTGATTTATCTGGCAACCAACATCCCTATCAGTCCCAATATTACCACCATCCCGCTCAATAGGCAGGCCATACCTATCCAGATGGTGGTCTGGAGTACATTCTGCCGTCGCCGAATCTCCTTGATGTCTGGGCTGATGTGCAGGGCCAGAATCTCCCTCAATTGCTCATACCGCACCTTTTCCATGTCGCGCCTAGACAGCCCGCAGTAGTAGCTGTTGCTCTATCACTGTGCCGCCCTCGGAGATGTCCCAGGTCTCACCCTCGACATAGAACGCCTTGTTCAGTGGACTGCCGCCCGTGGTAGTCATGCCCATGTTAGCGTTCTGGACTATGACCCGGTCACTGAATCTTCGCTGGAGCATATGGTGCAGGGTCGCAGCATCTCCAGCCGCCAGCGACAGGGTGACAACCGCCCTCGGGTCTTTCTTTCGGGCCAGTCTTACGTCTACCGTTATTTGGCCGGTCTCTGGGCTGGTGATGAAGAGATTCTTGAGCTTCGCCTTCCGTTCGCCATACTTGGTGACGGAGGTGCTATCGGTAGCCTCTACGATATTCTTGGCCCCTTGCTTGTACCCACCGTGAGGGTTGCTAGTCCCTGTGTCTATCTCGAACTTCCGCATATAGGATGCGGCACCGACTTCGGAGACGAACTTGAACTTGAACGCGCAGAACTGTGGGTCACCCACTCCCTTCTCCTGGGTCACTGCCACGCTGCTGGTGACATCGCTGCCGCTAGTCCTGGTAGTGTAGACCTCATGGTCGACTGCCACCGTGTGGACAGTCTCATAGGCTGACGGCATCTCTACCAGTAGGTAGGATGTTCCGTTAGGTATCTCGATGCGCTGGTCAGGGTCATCAGCCTCTTTGCTTGTCCAAACCGTGAAGGCAGTTGTCGCCGTTGTCTTCTTCTCCATGCTCGTCACAGGCATGTGGATACGATTCTCGACGAACTCATGGCCGTCGGAATAGCTGATAGCCGTGTACGCAGGATTATTGGAGCCGTAGGTCTCGGCATAGGTCGCGTTGCTGGTAGTCTGGCCGTAGAGGATGTGGTCAGCAGCGACGTGGCCCGTGAGCGTACCGCTAGACGGCAGGCTGCCGTGTGCGTCAGTGTGTGCGTCTCCGTTACTGGCGAAAGGAGTCCAGGTCTCAGGAGCCACGCCCGCCACCCCAGCACCAGAGCGATGTACCTGGCTCTCCAGCCTGAGAAACCCCTCGCCGTCAACGTAGAAGAACCCGTCCTCTTCAGCCTGGGCAATCTGCAACAAGTCGAAGACGTTGGTGTCTATCTTCTTCAGTGCCGTGTATGTATTGGTCGTGGTCGCGCCCGAATACGGCCCGGACGTGGTCAGCATAGGCTCGTAGATGATATTGGTGGCCTGGAAGTTCGTGTGCGAGGTCCAAGAGAACACATATAGCCCTGCGACGTACAGTATCTCTATCAGGCTGGGGTATATCGGGACTCGCGTGACATCGTCGGAGACCGCATACTGGATATCGGTGCGCCTTGCTATCTCTGTCTCGTCATATGCCTCGACATAACAATACTGGGCCAGAGGGTCTGGGTCTGGTGTGATGCTGCTGAGATAGCCGGAGAATAGTGAGCGGTAACCCCCGAACTCCTGATATATCTCGATGCCGTCAATGAAGGCGTCCCCGCTCTGTCCGTAGTACGTGCTATGAGCGGCTCGTGAAGACCGCCACATCCCGTGCTTAGTGCCAGTAGACGCCGACGCCTCGGTCTTGAACGTGTGTGAACTGTCGGCTTCCATTCCTCCGTATAGAGAATTAGCGGACGCCTGGGTGCTTCCGAACTCAAACATACTATTACTAGTGCCGTTCGGCGGGCAGTGCGCTCCATCGAATGTCACGTCGATATAGTGGCCTCTCGCGTGTATCTGTACCTCGTGGGCCACTCCTTGCAGCCACGGCACTGGCGTCGTCGAGTGGCGGTTCTTCAGGTAGCTCCACTGAAGCAGAGGAGCCTTGAACGGGCCAGCCTCTGTCGTTGATGAGGACGAGCCATGTACCCTCGCAGCCGTTCCCAACATACCCCTTGTGACTGTCAGAACGTTGGCGGTTGGCCCAGTCCCAATAGACGTGACCTGCATAATCTCCCGCTCGACGAGGATATGCTGGCCCACCTTGTAGAGACCACCGTCTCCAGCGGTCACCGTTGTCGCCGCAGCCGTACACTCTGCGATAGTCCTATCCGTAGAGTAGGTTAGCAGGAAGACCTTGTCGTTTCGGTCTTCCCGTGACGTGGCGCTGACATTGGCGTTCTCGACGGCATCGAAGCCGACGGCTTGATAGTTATTGACGTCCGTGTATCGGATAACGAATCCGAACATAGATACCATCGTGTCACCGCTGACGCCCTGGTGATAGGTATGGCTCGTATAATAGGCAGGGTTGGAAGTGGCTGGAGTGCCTGAACCTAGCGCGATGGGTCTGTCAGGCGTGGTTATCTTGGCGTGGAGTTGGACGTTCTGGTCATTGAACTCCAGATAGCTAATATGGTTCCCCACATTGCCTGCGCCGGTTTGGACGTCAATCCTCGCATTGCCCGAACCGTCCTCCTCGAACCCTCCGCTGATGCGGCTGCCTGGTGTGCCGCTGTACGCTAGATTGACCCATGACCATGCTGAGTCCTCGTCTGGATTAGTGCCATTCAGGGTCGCTTCGCTCCCGCCGAAGCTGTCGTATGGATAGAATAGCTGCACCCAGACAGGCTTGCCGGGTAGTAGTAGTCCCGTGAGCGCCGACGAGGCATTCGTGGGGCTGTAGTAGTTCGCCTGATTGTTAAGCTCCAGGGACAGCACCGCCGATTCCATCGTCTCCGACTTGAGGTCGCGATTATGCGACAGCGAGAGGCTCCTAACGTCTGAGGTTATATCGTCGATGGCCGTGGTGAAGTCTGCCGCCGCAGACCTTGCCCCGACACCGCCATGATTCCAGTCAACGCGGACTCTATAGTGTGGCTTCGCCATCTAAGCGAACCCCGGCTGGCCCCGCAGAGCCTGTCTAATCAGAGGAGTCAGTGCCTGGGCCAGCTTCCGCGCTGACATGTCGTCCCCTAGCAGCACAGTCCCTCTGCGCGGGAAGTTGATGTTGACCGTGACGCCCATCCCAGCACCACCGCCACGACTGAGCGGGATGACAGCCTCTGGGCCACGCTCCCCGACCATTGCGAGGGTGGGGCTGCGGACGATGCCGCCCTTCGCGAGAAGAGGTATCTCTGGAATGTTCAGGCTGAATCCCTTGCCGCCAATCACTGGAACCCAAGAGGGGACGGATATCTTAATCTTGTTAGCGCCTCGTATCAGGGCGTTGAATGCGGAGAGGATGATGTTGACGCCACCCTTCAGGCCACTCACGACAGTGTCGAACGCGGTCTTCATGAAGTTCCATATGAGGCTCCAGTAATTGGCGAGACTCTCCAGAGCTTTGGACAGCGACCCGCCTGGGAACATCCATCCCAGAGCGGAGTCGACCAATCCCTTAATCTTGTCAACGACTACCTTGAAGGTGCTCTTGACCTTGTCCCAAATCGCCTTCCAGTTGTCTTTAATCCAGAGGATGCCTTTAACGAGCGCGCCACCAGGGAGCAGCCAGCCGAATTTAGAGTCGAACAGCGCCTTGATTTTGGTGGTCACCAACTCCCAGGTGGCCTTGAAGACCTTCACAATCTTGTCCCAGTTCTTAAACACCAGAATCACGCCTGCGATTGCCAGGGCGATTCCGAGGATTATCAACCCTATAGGCCCCATAGCCACGTTGAGGACGGCCATCGCTGTGGCCTGAGCGTAAGTAGCCACTGTGTTAACAACCTTCGCGCCAGACAGAGCCGCTGTCAGCGTGGTGAGTGTCGGGAGTATCATCAGCATCGGCCCTGCCTTAGCAGCAAAGTCCCCGATGGGTGCCATCGCGCCCATGACTTTGTTCTTCATAATGTCGAACTTCTCGGCGCTCGTCAGCGTACTTTCGGACAAGGTCAGCAAAGTGTCGTCCGAGTTCGCCATCGCTGCCATCATCTCATCGAGGCTAAACACCCCCTTGTCGATGGCATCCTTGAAAATAACGCCCGCGCCCGCTCCGAACGTATCCATTGCAAGCGCCAGGGCGGCAGTGTCATCCTCAGTGGCACCAATCTCTTTTATGGCATCCTGAAGCGCTCCTGAGATGTCGGTAACACCCTCGTCGGCCAACTTCTTCATGGCTGCGGACAGCCCCGGCATCATTTTCCGAGCATCTAACCCCGCCGATTCCATGTTGGTTATCAGAGCGATGGCCTCATCCATCGCGAGTCCCATCGCATTTAGCTGCGGGCCGAACTTGATGACCTTGTCCGCAATGCCCTGCATTGATACGCCGGAAGCCTGGGACGCGACGGTGAGCTTGTCCAGTAGAATCTCGGCGTCCTCCGCTGGTTCGCCAAATGCTATGAGGGTGTCAGCCGTGGCCTTAATCAGCCCCGCCATGTCCTCGCCCATTGCCCTGCCAGCACCAAGAGCCAGCGCGGCCACACTCTCCAGCTTGTCCCCGGTGAACCCGAACTCCGTATTTACATCAGCGATGGCTGCGGCTACGGTCTTCGCGTCGTCGGGGACGTCCTTGAACACGTCCTTAAACGAGGCTTTCAGGTCTTCGAGGTCATCCCCGACGGCCCCTGTACCGGCAGCGATGATGTTCTCCGCTTCCTTGAACATATCGCCCAGCTTGAGGGCAGCAGCAGACGCAGCCATCAACCCAGCCGCGCCTATGGTTCCAATCTTGGAAAGATTGTCCTTTATCTTCCCGGCATGGGCCTTGATATTCTTGGACGCCTTGCCCATGCCCTTGGACGCATCGTCCTTGAGCTTGAGCTTAATCGTCAGGTCTTGTGTGCTCATAGCTTCTTGCCCCATGCCTTCTTCAAGTCCGCGCCAAGTCGGGAAAGAATCTGCTTAATCTTCGGCTGGGCCTTCTTGGCTCCAGGAGCCAGGAACGGCTGCGGGTCGATGCCCTCCCGCGCTATCTTCCGGGCTATCAGGAATGCGACTGCCATAGGGTTCGAGACTTTGAGCTTCTGACGCACCCACGGCTCCAGCGCGGCCACAGGGGGCATCTTCCCAGGCTTACGTCCGAACTCCACGTATCTCCCGTAGGTAACTGTCGGGCCAACTTCGACCCACAACGCGAACGGAGGCCGCTGGTCGACCTCCGTGGTGATGCTCTGGCGTAGCGCTCCCGTGTTCACTGGGGCCAGAATAGCAGCCTCTCCCTGGATGGCGAGTCCGCTCTGGCGCATGGCTTTAGTTACGGCATCGCCCATCCATTTGTTGGAGTCGAGGCGCTTCTTGGTGAGCTTAGCCAGTCCCTCGACGACTTCTTCAGGCATCGTTGAAGCTCATATCCCCGCCCGACTCCACGGTGCCGCGCACTGCGAGGAACAGCATCAGTCTGTCCACCACCTCTGCGGGCGTATCCTGTAGCTGCTGCCAAGTCCAATGGGTCTCCGCTAGGATTTGCGACTCTTGCCACTCTGGCGAGATTTCTTTGCGGGCAAGGTCGGCGGCGAGACTTTCTGCGGCTCTCTTTCTCCCACCGCTGTTAATAAAGGGAGCACTCTCTCGTTGACGAGGTGCATCACCTCCGCAGCATCGACCAAATCCATGTCGTTGACACTCTCAATGGAAATCGGCAGAGGGCCAGACCCATTCTGGTACGACCACGCACGAGTCAACGAGGACATGATGGCCGTCAACTGGTCTTCGTCCTCGCCCTTGTCCTCCTCAATACGCACCATATCTCGGCGTATCTTCATCATCTCGCCCCAGCGTGGTTGTACTTCGACCTCCCACCAGTTGCCTGAAGGGAGGTCGAGTCGGACTATCTCACTAGGCATTAGGCCACAGTGCCTTTCGTGACAGTGCCGTCCACCTGCAAGGATGCTGTGAACGTGACATGGCTTCCGACAGTGGAGCTTATGGTGTAGTCAGTCACCCAGCACTCCGCAATGTAACTAGGATAGCCGGATGTCTTCCCAGCCGGATAATACTCCATAGTGAGGGCAGCGGTATGCGTTCGGAGTGCGCCGAGTACCACGTCTGGGCCAGACGTCGCCGTCGTGTCATAGTGTCCGCTGATTGATGGCGTGGAGTTCTGAAGTCCAGGGTGGAATTTAGAACCAGAGTCCCCCAGTGCCGTAATCTCGTTGAGGTTCCTCGGCCCTGGCAGTCCAGAGACATCCGTCAGGTATGCCGAGATTTCTCTGAGAGTGCCACCAGTGTCTTCAATCCAGAAATCCGATAGAGAACTGTCAAACTTTGCCATTTCGGCCTCCTACAACCTTGTGTATGAAATCCCATATGTTAACGACCCACTGCTTGCGTCCAGCACCACCCTGGATTTGACGTACCGGTTCAATGTCCCAGTGAAGGCGGTGTGTGCGGCTCCGACACCGTCAGACGCAGTAACCGTAGCTGACGACACGTCTGAATATGTGCCGCCGCTTGAAGTTGCGTGTTGAAGATTTAGGTGCCACCTGGCGTTGCCGCCGACTGCGGACAGCGCGAAGATGTGGTACGTCCACGACCCGCCAGCGGTAGAGGATGCAGCGTCGTCGATGTAAGTCGTAGAGGTGGACGCCGTCACTGTCGCGTAGGGAGCCGCCGCCTTGATGCGGAAGATCTGGCCCGCATCTATGGCGCTCGTTGCTGTCACCACGCTGCCAACGGACGACGACGTCTCGTAGGAGTTGGCCCATCCCTCTGGCACTCCTCGCCCCGTATAGCCGAGAGTGTCCCCAGCGGGCCAGTAGGAGACCACGGCTGCGGTGGATGATGTCCTCAATGTCCCTAGCACCACATCGGGGCCAGATGTTGCGGTGGTGTCGTAGAAGCCTGACCAGGACAGCGTCTCGGCCTGGTTGCCAGGGTGGAACGTCGAGCCAGAGGAGCCGAACGTGGTTATCTCGTTGACGGCTCTGCCACCCCCGACAGAGAGGTCGGTGGTGTAAGTCGTCAAGTCGAATTCATTCAGGTAAAACTTGGATTTGCTGCTGTCGAATTTTGCCATTTAGCTCTTCAGGCAGGTGAAGGCAAAATCTGCCGCCACATACCTACCCCCTCCTATCTCTCGGAATCCCACCGCAGAGATGCCGACCAGTCTTCCATCGTCCACAGTGCTGCCCCAGGTGTTGTCCCCGTTGACAGCCGCCTCGACGCTGTTGGTTCCTGCTGGCTCCATATATGTGTCCAACTCGTCGAACGCCTGCTTGGTAGCTGCCGAGCTTATGAGTAGCGTCATAACGAACGTACCCACGAACGTCCCCGAACCCATAGTCTGCTGCCCCACGTCCCTACTCTCGAACCGCACAACTGCCGCCGGGAACTCGTTGAGTCCGTCTGGCGGGTAATCAAACGTAGCCTTGATGGCCGATATCGTCGCAAGTCTTGTGAGCAATCCGTCTTTAGCATTGGCTATCTCCGATGCCATCAGGCCACCCCTATCGCTATCTTGCGGTAGGGACTCAACGCCTGTTTGACATCCTGGTCAATGCCTCTGAATATCTCCATCAGGCCACCCTCTAGGCCGAGAGCGTTGGCATACGAGGAGTCCTTGCGCTTCCAGAGGCGGGACGCCTGGATGATGACCGCCTCTTTAACAGGCTCAGGATACTCGTACAGGCTAATTGCGGCCCCGGCGCTATGGGTTGCCCCGCTTGTGCCGTTGACACCCCTCAAAACGGTGAGCGTATTGCCCGAATATGACTGCACATACATCTGCTCGGAGTCCACGAGAATAGTATGCCCAGCCTCGACGTCCGTCCTTGCGGACACGCTGAAGGTCGTGGCCGTTGTTGACGATATGGCGTCCGCTGTTTCGGTGGCCGTGGCCTTGTGACTCCACCAGCCCCACTCGCCCACTATCTGGACTGTCTCATCGCCCAACGTGAACGACCTCGTGCCGTTAGAGTCCACGATGACCGAGGTGTAGGGCCGGGAGTTAGAGTTCGTTCTAGTTGCCGGGTCGGCATTGCTGGGTCGTAACCTGTAATCGGTAGTGGCCCAGGTGGTCTCGAACGTCCTGTCTATGTTGTCGTCAGTCTTGAGGCTAGTAATAGCCGCAAGGTCAGGGAGCAACACCCTCTCGATATTAGCCACATCGAACGTCCTGGTCGCCGTCAGAGCGTAGAACTGCCGGTTGACGAGCCTATCCACCACTCGGCTCTGGGACTCCGCTAATAGGCGCAGCCTGGTATCGTCCCCGCTGCCTGTGACATTGAGGACGCTGCTTGATTTCAGGAGGTCAACCGAGACGTAGGCGTTCACTTCGAGCTTGTGGTGTCCGTTGCAGACGTTACCGATGGCCCTGGAGTCGCTTCTAAGGCCTCTAGGCGCCGTTTTAAGGCGCTGTTCTCGCTCTCCAGCAGGATTGTACGCATTACCTCGCTCGCGGCCGGGAGACGCCGAAACAACTCCTGCAAATGCTCGGTGGTTATCTGGACTTCGGCGGCCCCGTTATTGCTGGGCATGCTACTAAACTCCTGCCAGTTCGAGACGCTTGTCTAGTTTCTCTATCTGGGCATGAAGCGCCTGCACAGATAGCACGGTATAGCCTAGAGTGTTCACGGGATTCACAATGTTTCCCTTATAATGCATGGCCCAAGGCGCTTCATCCGCCATCACGCCGACATACTCTGTACTAGAGTCGCCCGTCCCCTTGCGCTCTTTGTAACGGAAATGGTAAGCAGGCGTGCTTAACATGGCCTCCAGAGCTTCCTCGGGGCTTGCCTGCTCGCCTATGTCCTTGTGCTCCTTGAGAGAGCTTGCCGCTGTCCAGTCGCAGGCTGTGTCATCTCCGCCAGATGTTAGCTGCTGCCCATCGTCCCCGTGGTCAGTGCCGAGCGAAATCGCCCCGTCGAATCGGCTAGTACCAGCGTCCACGAAAAGGGCGTAGTTAGTGGCTCCTGCTGACCCCCCGGTGGCGATATACAGGGTCGAGGCCGTAGTAATGGTGGGAGTCGCTCCGCCACCGCCATTCGAGACGACGGGCTGAAGCACCATCGTGCGGGCGTTAGTGACTGTTTGATTTGCGTTCGTCGCGGTATAGGCGAAGCCCTGGAACCTCGACGCGTGGACAGAGCTATAGGTCGTGGGGTCGGAGCCTGTCAGCGTGACGGTGTCGAAGTCCTGGATAAAAAACTCCATACTCCCAGAGGCTAACTGTGTGATGGGGGATACTGTCAGCCCTCCTCCGCCACTGCTTGTCCGAAGGTTGAAAGCGTACGTGGCCGTGGGACTGCTGTTGGTGTGCTTAAATGTGGCAGTCCAATCGTTACCCGCTCCGCCTACATTCAGGACGTGGTTATTCGCGAGGTCAATGTTCCCCGCCAATGTCAGCGTGCCCGCGGCCAGAGTCATCAGGTCGGTGTCACCCGTGTGGCCGATGGTCGTGCCATTGATGGCCACGTTGTCCACCGTCAGCGCTGTCAGTGTGCCAAGGCTCGTGACGTTGGTCTGTGCAGCCGTGGAGAGCGTCCCTGCAAGCTCTCCAGAACTCCCGTAGATTACCGCCTTGGAGTTAACCACCGAGTTGGCGCTGGAGCCATCCAGAAGGTTAATCTCGGCGGCTGTCGAAGTGACCCCGTCAAGGATGTTAAGCTCTGCTGCCGTAGAGGTAACCCCGTCCAGAATGTTTAGCTCTGCTGCTGTAGAGGTGACCCCATCAAGGATGTTTAGCTCTGCCGCTGTGCTGCTGACGTTAGTACCGCCGATGTCCAGCGTGGTCATACTGACCTCGCCAGCCGTCAGGATGTTGGTGGTAGCGTTATAGGTCAGCGCCGCCTCGGAGGAGAGGACGCCGTCGGCGCCCGTATAGACCACCTGCCCGGCAGTCAGCCCGTCAGCCAGGAATCCCGACGCTCTTACCGTGTAGCTCCCAACGTCCACGTTATTGGCGATGGTCAACGAGGTAATCGCGTCAACTGTCCCGCCATCTATGTCAGGAGTGTTGATGTCGCCCGTCGTGATTACTGGAGAGGCCAGGGTCTTGTTGCTGAGAGTGTCAGCAGTTGCCAAGCCCACGAACGTGTCCGTGGCGTTCGGCAGAGTCCACGTCCTGTCGGCAGTCGGGTCGGTGATGGCAAGAGTCGTCTCGTATCCGTCGGCCGTACCGCCCTCGAAGACGAGTGGGCTGGCTCCCTGGATGGTTCCTGTGATGGTCACCGTGTCCGAAGCAGCGTTGCCCAGAGTCACGTTTCCTGTCGCCGTTAGATTGGCAAACGTCACGTTGGCGGTAGTGGCGAGGTCTTGGTCGATGGTCGCCGTCTCTGAGATTGTGAACGTCTTGCCACTCCCTCCGAAGGCGAGAGTGTTGGAGTTGGCAGAAGGGTCGATGCTCAGAACTCCTGCTGTGCCGGGAGCCTTGAGTTCCCACCCTGCCCGGTCTGCTGCTGTCTTAAAATAGCCCGTCACGCTGGAGTCCTCTTCGACCTCTATCCCAACAGCAGTTCCGCTCGACGCGCTGCCGCCGTCGTTCAGAGTGATGAGCTTATCGGACACCAGCAGGTTGGTCGTGCTGACTGTCGTCTGCGTCCCTGACACCGTGAGGTTCCCAGGAATAGTGACAGTCGTCCCAGATGCCCCTATCGTGAGCGTGTTGGCTCCGATAGTGTCGAGGATGGTCTTGTCCCCGCTCGTCATATCGAGGTCGGTGAGCGCTGTTAGAGCGCCACCGTTGAGGACAGGAGACGTCAGGGTCTTGTTTGTGAGCGTCTCAGAGCCTGTTAGAGAGACGAGGCCAGCCTCAGCGTAGGTTCTATCAACCCAGGCGCTTCCGCTGTACTGTAGGACGTCGTTAGAAGCTGGCCCAGAGATGGTCGTGTCATTAAGCTCAGCCAGGGTGTCCTCGGTTGCCACCTGTGCATCCACATAAGCCTTGATGGACTGCTGAGTGGCAAGCTGGGTGGCCGAGTTCCCCGACATGTCATCCTGGTCGAGGACGGCAGAGCCGGAGACCCCAGTGTTCAGGACAGGCGACGTGAGGGTCTTGTTCGTCAGGGTCGCAGCGAAGGCATTGAAGGTGAACGTGTCGTTCCCTGTCAGGAGTGGCAGCGTGATAGTCCTGTCTGCCGCTAACTCGGAGACAGCGAAGACGTACTGATGGTCGGCGCTGGAGTCCTCGATTTGAGGAGTCGTCAGGGCAGCAACATCGACCCATTTTCCCGCGCTGGTGGAGTACTGGAGCCGGTCAAGATTAGCTGCGGACGCAACGGTCACGTCAGACAGCCCGGTCAAGCTCGTCGGAGCAGCTACGTACTGTAGATTAGCGCCTCTGAAGGTCGCATTCCTGCTCATGCGCTATACCTTCTGAGCGTAGAAGTCAGCCTTGTCTCCGTTGGTGCCGACATCTATCCAAACATCATATAGGTCAAGGAAATTTTTATCAGTTTCCAGGGTTATACTTTCGCCACCATCTAGGCCCGTAGATGTCGAAGAAGCCACGTCAGAACCGCCAACGAATAGCTGTCCAGAGTTTGTTTTCTGGGCATAGATAAGAACTCGCCTAGCTCTCAGGCTAGTTGCATGGAGTCGAACCGCAGTCCCAGCCGTTCCCACTGCGGTTGAACCCATCGCATGGGTCGGTGTATGAGAAGTTGCCATCGTCTATCCTCCAGCCACCACCGCCAGCCCTAACTGTTGTCAGCTACGAAATCGACCTTGTCCGAGTTAGTAGCTGCGTCGGCATACCAATTCTCTAATCGTTCATATCCGTCGAATAGCACAGTGAAGGCATCCCCAGGCGAGATTGCCACCCCGTTCGAGGAGCTTACCGTGCTATACCCCACGTAGACTATGCCGGTGTTTCCTGCCCGCGCCCGCCACATGATGCCCCGCACAGTGCCAGACGTGCCGCTCTGCACTGCTGTCCCAGCCGTAGACACAGTGATGGTGCCTATAAGGGCCATTACTCCACCACCCTGTTCTCTGACTTCTTGTCAGCCATCGAGCGGTTGTTTGAGTTACGGGCCAGCCGAAACCTGTCCGGCATAGCCTCGGCCATCGCCTTAGCCTGGGCTGTCGGCACCTCTACAGCCTCACCAGCCTTAAATACCTGTCCCTTATAGCCAAGGTCGTCCGTCGTTATGTTGCGAATCTTGCTCATAAAGCTCCCCCAGGGCGGGACACCCGTAAAGACGCCCCGCCCTGACTGCCGCTAGCCGTCAGCCCTAGCTGACGCCGGTGATGTCGTACTGGAGAGCCGTGTGGGTCTGCGCTGACAGGGTCGCCCTCTGCGTGAGCGCGTGACGGAAGCTGATGGTCACGATGTTGCTGCGCTTCTGGGTGTCTCTGAAAACGTCCACTGCCATGTCGCGCCTAAACCCTTGCTGCCACTGACCCTTGTTCACAATGAGCAAGCTGCCGGTGTCCGCGCTGTTGCCTGCGCTGGTTATCTTGCCGTCGGTGTCTGCCAGCCGCATCAACTCGGAGGCTATAACGGGAATCCCACTCACTGCCCCAAGCTGGCCGGTCAGGATGGTGGCGTTCGGCCCCAGCTTGTCCATCGTGCGGAAGTTGCTGATGCCCTGCGCCCTGATGAACGTGTTGACGTCCATAATCCAGACCAGTTCTGACGGCCTGGTGCCGTACTTGTCGAGCTTGCTGCGAATCTCGTTGAACATGTCGTCAGAGACCGCCGCATTGTGGTTGTTCGCCTGCCCGGTGTTATCGACTAGGCAAGCATGGCGAAGACCGTCGTAGCCTATGAGCCACTGAGCCTTGTTCGCCGTCGAGGTTGCGATAGTCGCACCATCAGCATTGATGCTGTTGGCGGCTGTCGTGTCAGCGTTCAGGATGACATCATCCAGAACCTCGGCTGCGTTCCGTACCAGCCCCGACCTAATCTCTGGGAGCAGGGCGATGATGCTGTCCTCTTCGATGCTGAACGAGAAGCTGACCTGGGAGACTAGCTCATAGGCGGTCAGGGTCTTCTTCGCCGTCGCTGGGGTGGACTCCGTCGCCGTGGTGTTCTCAGTCCCTGGATACCAGGATGCATCCCCTAGCTGTGTCGGGATGTCGAACGGGTTGGAGGGCATCGCTATCGTCGGGATGAGCGGTGCCACCTGGGTCTGGAGGTTCACGTCCATCCACAGGGCTGACGCCTCAAGGGTCGGCACTAGCTCGTCACCAGTGGCCGAACCCGTCGCAGTCAGAGCGCGAGTATTGCTATCAATGGCCCTGCTGAACTCTCGGAGCATCGACTTGGCATATGGGTGCCGGGAGAACTTCTCCTCGACAGCCGGGGAGACCCTACCAGACGCCCCTTCCACGAGTTGCCCGGTGGCGTCTGAAATCTTCTCGCTCCACTGGCGGTTGCCGTCTGCTATGCCCCTCATAAGAGCAAGGTCGACAGCGTCCATCCCGGCGTAGGGGCCATCCTGCACCCGAAGCTCTTCGTCCCCTGCACTGGCTCGGACTTGCGCCCGCTTCGCCTCGCGCTGGGTCTCCTGAACCTCGGTGATGCCCGCCTTGAGCTTGTCGATTTCCTCCGCTTGGAGGTCGACCTGCTCGGTGACAGGGTCGAACCTGTCCGTCACGAACTGGTTAATCTGCCCCAGTTCCCGTCCAATCTTATCCATCTCGTCAGACATGCTTGTCACCTCTCAGTCGTGTATTTATGCCACGTACCGCTGTTAATAGCCGCTCTGCGTCTGCTGCTGATTCCTCTGGCTCTGGCTCTGACTCTTCCTCGGTCTCTGGCTCCTCCTCGGCTGCCGCGTCTAGTAACTGCCGGATGGAGCAATCAGGATTGCCCGCCTCCCAACACGCCCCTGTCGTCTCCTCTGTTGGGGCTTCTTCTTCCTCTTCCTGCCTCTGCCTTATTTTCTCATCGATATTATTATCGACTTTGTATTTACGGAAGGCGTCCTGTGCCTCGAAGCCCGACCAGACATCGTCATCGTCAACCTTCTCGGTGAGCAAGCCTTCCATCATCCGAGAATAAATCTGCCTGACAGCGTCGGGGTCTGACGGCACCGATACGATAGACCACTCCAGTAGATCGGAGCGGACGTCCCGCTGGTGGCCGTCCTCGCTCTCTTCAGATTCCAGAGGGAGCCAGGAGACCGAAGCCGCCTTGAGGAAGCCCTTGTCCCAGGCGTTGCGAACCCGGTCAGCGAACGGGTCGTCGGTGAGGAACTCGAAGTCGACCTCAATCTTGCCGTCCGTGTTGGTCAGGCGGTTGGTGCGCCCAATGGGCAGACCCGCACTCTCCGTCTTGCCACTCATATCATGGCTCCAGAGGACGACGGGATTCCGCATATAGTTCTCTAGCTGAAGCCCTGCGATGTCGAGGTCTGGCCCCTGCCTCGCCCGTTCGTTCACGAATATGGTCGCCCTGTAGGCTCCTTCTGTCGTCGCCTCTCGACGCTCAAGGACTACCTCTCGGCTATGGACTAGTGCTTCAGGCATAGGCTCCTCCTGGCATGGTTCGCAATCTATGGCTCGTTTCGATTGCTCGAATAAAGCCCCCTCGTGGTCTCGGCAGTGACGCCGAGCCTGGGACGATGTCCAATCCTCGCTGGGGTAACGGTAGGACTGAAGCACCATCGCAGCGCCGTCCTCGGCCAGTCGGCCCATGATGGCGTCCAGTGGCCTAGCGCCCGACTTGCGCCTTACCCGCCTGAACGAACCCCGACGGAAGTCAGCAGGGTTTCGGACTCTACAGGCGTGTTCGTTTGGGTATGGCATAAAAAAACGCCCACCGATGGGGTGGACGTCTAAAGGGCGTCTCTGGAACGTGGGCGACTAAAGGGCGCTCTGGTTATTCAGTTGTCTCGTCAGTCTTGGAGTCTACTTCCTCGTCCGTAGTCCTGTCAAGGAGAACCACGGCAACGTGAGTCCTGCCGTGCTTCCTCGATTGTATCTCCAGCAGGTGGTCGCCTACCTTCTCGGCCATGACTACAGGAGAGCCAGGGCAGCACGAGCAATAGACAGGGTGTACGTCTACCGTGTTCCCCTTACCCACCTGTCATGCCCTCCGGGATTAGGACGCACCGGCAGTTGATGTTCTCAGCAGGGTCTGAGCCTTGCCCCGGCCCGTCCATAGAATCCCCGCCGACCTGGAACTGTTCCGAGAGCGCCCGTATCTGTCCGTGGATTTCCATGTGTGAATCTCTGACCCGTTCGTCGAGCGCCGTATACCACCGCTTGCCGGGAACGTCAGCCTGTTTGAACGCCTGTAGGCTGCCCTGCCCCTGCGCTACTGTCATCTCTGTACGAGCTACCCTCTCAGACCGGGCAGTAGTGGCGAACTCTCGATAGTCTCGCAGCTTCTTAGCTATCTCCATCGGCCCCTGACCTTCCTTGCGGCCCTTGCTGATGAGGTTCAAGACCGTGTCTGCCGTGCTACTGTTCACGTTCTCAGCCCAGAATTTCGTCCTGGTCAATATCCAACTCTTGACCGTCGGGGCCGTTATGTCGAAGGATATGCCCAGCTTGAACTTGTTGTTCTGCGCCTCGGCACCACCCAGGAGTCCGGCAGTTAGGTGCTTGCGGGCCAGAGTCGTGAACTGCGGTATCCAATCAGTGACGTTCAGCACCGGGGCAGCCCTAACTTTTACAGCGGCAGTGCCGTTGGTTCCTCGCTCCTCGCCTTCGGTCTGCTTCTCAAACTCTCGGATGACGCTGTTGGCCTGTTTGCGGAATAGCTCCGAAACATCACGCCGCATGGCTTCCTGTAGCTTCTTGCCCTTGCGCCGGAGGGAGTCGTCTATAGCCCTGCCGTCCGCTTCCCAGTCCAGTGACCGGGTGCTGGCCGTAGCGTCGCTTATGGAGAAGGCTGGCGGTGGCGCTGCCGGTGCCGAGGGCTTGTCGCCCCACTCTACGTTCTCCAGACCCATCTCGCCTCTGACTTCGTTGACCGTGAGGACGCCCATCTTGACGTATTTCTCACGCCTCGCGGCCTTGGCGTCCTCGTCCTCTTGGAGAGCCTGGACGCCAGAGGTGTCGAACCTGACCACCAGCCCTTCCTCGCCGTAGAGAGGCAAGAGCATCTCGGTCAATTCCTCCTCATAGAACGCCAGCTGCGGCCCGATGCAGTCCTCCCAGAAGCTCTTGCGGGCCGTCATGATGTTGGCGTAGGTGGCCCTGGATAAATCGTGCAGCATCGGCGTCGGTACGTTGAACACCCGCGCCACATCCTCGTTGCTCCATCTCATGGACTCCAGGGCCATCATGTCCTTCGGGCTGAAGCCGAGGTTGCTGGCCGTCATGCCCTCACTGAGGATGGCGGGTCGGCGGCTGTTCTTACTACCAGCGAAGCGGGATTCCCACCGCTCGTAGAACGACATCACCTCGTCGTCGGTAGGGGTGTCGCTCACGCTGATGATCATCCCAGGCGTCGAGTCGTTAGCCAGAGCGAACCTATTAGTCCGCAGGGCATCGACCCCCATGTCCACCGACAGGGCCACCGGGGCTATAGGTGACAGGCCGGATAGCTCATCGAGCGGGTTGAAGTAGCGGAACCAGATAATCTCATCGGGGGCGAACGCCCTGCTCTCCTGACCAGTGCCATACACAAAGCCCTTGATGTACTCCTCAGAGTCGGGCAAAATCTTCATTTTGTCGGGACGCAGGGGCCATATCTCCGTAATGGCATTACCCTCTCGAACTACCGACCAGTAGGCCGAACCCCAGAGCGACAGGTATGTCTCGGTAGCCCGCCAGAGGTCGCCCCTAGTCCACCACCTGTTGACCCGGTTCAGCACCACCTGGAGAGGGTGGTCAGGCTCGACCTTCTCAAGCCCGTCCTCGGTCTCCCGGTAGACGAACAGCGGCACCCTGGCGATGGCTTCCTGCCGCAACTTTATGGCCGCGTACACCGAGACGCTAGAAGGGTAGTAGTTGCCATAGCTCGACTTGGCCCAGGCGTCCCCGATGCCCCAGGTCTTTGACAGCTTATCGAAGAGAGAGCCACCCACTGGGTTAGCCCTCTCCCGGCCCCGAAGGGTATCCCACGCGCCTGCAACGTTCCCTCTTATACCCATACCTTTAGCTCCCCCCGACGCCCGCCAAAGGTCATTGCCAAGGCGTCGGCCTCGTCAGGTGACTTGCTCATCTTATCCTTTGATTCTAACATGAGCCGCTTATCTGACTGGATGCTATAACGTCGCGAGGTTAGTTGTCCAACCAGGGCCGGGTCATTGGGCAGCTTCCCGCCCGCTATCACCCACTCCCTGACCATCCACCATGACTCGGTCACCCGGTTGGCGAACCGCTTCTCCTGTCGCGCCTTCTCACCGCCCTTGAAGGCGACGATCTTCGTACCGTTCAGCCCCACCTCTCGGAGCCGGTCAGTCACCCCACCGCCCAGGCCAGTGTCGTCGACCACCACGGTGTCAACCTTGTTGTCCTCGCAGTACCTACCCAGCCACCCGGCTATCGCCATCAAGTCCTTGCCCTGTACCCTGTAGACCACCTCGGCCACGTTACCCTGTCTCCGCGCCACTACCGTCTTGTCCCTGCCGAACCTCGCAACGTCGCAGCCTATCACCACCTCGCCCTCGGCCTCGACCTCTCGCGCCATCGACTCCCGTGCCAGCCAGAGCGGCAGCAGGGCGTCGTCAAGCTCCTCTGGAAACTCGCCCAGCACCGACCCCTGGTACATCGGGGAGTCCTCGCCCCACTCCGCTGCCCGGTCTGCCACGTCCTCGGCTGTCACCATGCCCCTGACCACCGTGCGCCCCGCCTGGAGGTTCGGGGTATCAAAGGCGCTGATGCTGAAGGTCGCCCAGTTCCCCCGGTTCTGGTGGTGGCTGGCGTAGAACGGGCCAGTGGTGGCGAACGGGTTGCCCACCATTAGCAACGTGTCTGGGTTGAGCCGATAGAGGGCATTGATGGAGTCCTCTGACATCGCGTGAGCCTCGGTGACGATGACCATAAGACTCGGCGAGTGGAATCCCTGGAGGTTCCAGGGCCGGTCAGTACTGAACCCCACGATGAAGGTGGTCTCGTCTAGCTCCCAGCGAGGAGACTCAAAGAGCCGCCCGCCCAGGATGGCCGGGGCCGAGCGGTACGCGGCCCTCAACTCGTTGAAGATGACGTCGTCAACCTGCCGATAGGTCGGCCCGGTGATGACCACCTTGGCCGGGTAGTGCGCCGTGACCCACCAGAGCGCCATACGTGCGGCCAACCAGTCCTTGCCGCTACCGTTGCAGCCAACGACAGAGACGCGCCGGGAAGACCCAACGGCCTCGGCTATCTCAGTCTGCCTCTGGTAGGGCTTCGCCCCCAGTGCGTCCGTTAGAAAGAGGGTCGGGCTGGCCGTTATCTTCTGGGCCAACTCCACCAACTCCGTTGTCGCCGTTGCCATTCGCTATGTGCCTCGCTAACTCCATCAGACCCATACCCTCACCGACCTGGATGGTCTGCGTCCTCATGTCTATCAGTGGCCTGTCTGGGATGATGCCGTTGATCGTGTCGATGCGGGCCATGATGGACAGCACCATGCGGGTGGCCTCAGCGTCGCCCTGCATCGCAGGGAGCCACCAGCGGGACAAGAGCGCCAGATACCGCTCCATCTGTAGCGCCCGCACCGCGTCGGCTGTCCTGGTGGCGCTACGGGCCAGGTCACCGAGGACGCGCTTCACGTCTCGGTTAACCAGAGACGGAGCCACCCCCAGATGCTCGGCGATTTCCTTCTCGGTGCGACCAGCCTTCGTCAACTCCAGCATCTGGTAGCGTCGGGTCTCAGCGACGACCCGCTGGCCCTTGGTCGGGCTTAACCCTGGCTGTTTACGGGTCGGCATCAGACCTTCACCGCCTTCTTGAACGTGATGACGTACTCGTGCGCCTTGGCTGTGCGCCGTCGGTCGTGAGCTTTTCGCCAAAAGCGGAGCTGCTGACTAATTAGATGCTGAACAACTATATCGTGAAGCACCAGCCCCCGACGCATTGCTTCCTCTATCCAAAGGGAATGGAGAGAAATGAAGGTGCCATCAATGCGAGCATCTGCCATCACCGTGACAATCAGCGCGTCGTCGGTGGCAACGCGGGCCAACTCCTCCATCATATCGCCAGACCTCGACAGCCAATCCTCCAGGGATTGGTCGCGAGATAGGTCACGCTCGTCGTCGCTGTATGTCTCCAGCTGGTAGAACGGCGGGTTGCAATACACAAACCCGAACGACCCATCCGAATACGGCAGGGAGCAGGCATCCGCTTCGACGACTTTGAACGTGCCAGCCTCCGGCGGCAGAACGCCTCGTTGTTTGCGCCCGAAGGTCAGCGAGGTCTCCCAGATGTCCACTCCTTCACCAGAGTATCCCCAGACGGCGGCGGTGGCTGAAAACGTGAACCATCCAGCGCATACCTCAAGGAATGTATCGCCTGGGCGCATATACGTCCGAACAATATATTCCATCTCCTCCAAGGGTGAACGGCTATATTTGGCAGTAAAAGCGATGTCATCCTTAGATGGGTTTTTAGGAAGCGGGAGAATGTAATCGGATACTCGGGTTTCACTTCTCCCGCCCCGCAGCCAAACCGATGATAGATCATAGCCCACCGCATCTTGGGCTGTCCCTTGAATAGTATTGTCTGGTGGGTTCCAGAATTCCTGTGGTTGCTCAAACTCTGTCAGTCCAGCCAATAATGAGGCAATGGCTTCGTTGTCGGTCTCAAGATTAGCCAACAACTCGCCCAGCCGCTCCTCGTCCCGCCCCGCCATCGCCGCCAGCGGGTCAAGCGTTGCCAGCATGAGGTCTGCCTCAGCCTCATTGATGTCTAAAACAAGAACGGGAACCTTAGAGTCCGGCGTTGTCTCAGCGCGGAGATGGCCGTCAACCAGCATCAGCCCTTCGGGCGTTTCCCTGGCGATTAGCGCATCAGCGTACCCGACTTCGGCTAACACGCCTCTAAGGGCGTCCTGCTGCGCTACAGGATGGGTGCGCCAGTTCTTCGGGTTCGGTAGAAGCTCCGACGCCGGGACGCGCCGAAGTTCTTTGATGCGGTCTCTAATCTGCATCTTGTCGGAATGCTCCAGGGTGCATTTCTTCCCAATTGCCTAGTCCTAGAGGCTTGCCAGTAGTCCATGAATATCGTCGCACGGTATCGTCCCGTCTGCAATCCGGGCAGAGCAAATCAGCACAGCCGAAGGTGGCCCCCATCGAATGAAATTTATTGCCCACCCATATCCGTGATGCAGGAGGGTCGCCACCCAAGAGCTTACCGCATGTCGGATTGTATCCGTTGCTGGTATCTATCGCCCCCGTGCATTCAGTGCACTGCACTATGATTCGGTCTCTAATCTGCATCGAGCCACCTCCTATCCACTCACCGGCGTTACGGTGACCGCGACCTTGCTCTCGGCCCGTGTCTTCACCCTCTCTGCGGTCATAGTGTACTCGATGACGTGTGCAGGGTCGTCGTCTACCGGCATAGCCCCACTATCGACCAGCCCGTCGATGACTGGGCCGCATAGCGTCGCGAGACCGTCCCAGTCGTAGGCTTTGCCACAGTAATATTGTCGCACCGATACCCGGCACCGGTCAGGCGTGACCCATCCATCCTCGGCCTCGATAAGCCCCAGGACATAGGCGTCCTCTCGTGCCCGTTTCACCAGAGTCCGCGTCTCACGCCAATGCGCTCGACGCAGACCATTCTTGGATAGCCGTCTATCCGGCGTGAATTCTACCGTTAGCGTTTCCATCTCTCACCTCTCTGTTAACTCTTACTCCTCCTCCGGCCCTACAGGCCGGGGAGGAGGTTAACTCTTATTCTTATTCTTAAGAACTCTTAAGAACTGTTAACACTGTTATCCATAGCATCTATGATTTCGTCGGTCACTATGCCCACAACCTCGTCAGAACAGAACATCACCATCCCGACCTCCGTGGTAATGTTCCACCACCCTTTCGGCGTAGTGTAGACATAATGAGTGCCGCCCATCAGGTCAGTCATGCCAGTAGGCAACGCCTCTTCCTTGATTCCGCACCTAACGCAGGTGAACGTCTTGGGGTTGCTCAATTTAATAGCCACTAGCTGTCACTTGAGAAGCCGAGGAGTTCCACAAACTCTTTCCAGTTCGTGGACGCCATCCAGACCTTCTTCTGCAGATGTAGAGTCCAACCGAGGGCTTCCGCTGAGTTACTCATCCGGCTGGCGTCGAACGAGTACCCTCGGCCCTTATCTGCCGAGTCAGAGCATGTCAGATGATTCCATTCCCAGTCGATGACGGGCCACAACGGCTCCCTGCCGAGGTTGATAACGCGCAGACCGCCCCCCGACTCCACATGCTCCGTACGTGCCTCGAACTCGTGTCTGGCCTTCAGCCACTGGGTCTCCCTCGCCGTATCAGCATCGATTTCTATGACCGCCTCGCCGATTAGTGCAGGGCAGTTGCATATCGAACAGTCAAAAACCATGCGTCTCCTCCCCCCGTGTTAAGGTCTCAGCTACGATTAACACGCCCAATGTTAAGAATTAACACCAGAGCATCGCTATCTGGCGCTCGTCCCCGGTCTGCCAGAACCGCAGTGCTGTCGTCATCTATCTGCCCCACAATCACAGTCCTCCCCGAAACAGCGTTTCGCCGTGTGCTGGAAGCGACGCTCTGGGAGGAGTGCCGGGTTGGGGCGGTATCTGCCACCCGGTTCCAGTCCCCAACTCTCCGCACTGTTTAAGTCCTGACCCACAACACTGGACTTATGCTGGGTGAAGAACCCCCCAGAACTCACACTCATGGCCCGCCCGCAACCTGGGCAAAGCTGCTTAATGCCTTTCCAGTATGTCGAGTGAAAGCCGCCGGACGGATAGACGGGACGCGCTATGGCGTCATCGCCTGTTGGGGCCGTCCTGTTACTCCACTCGCATATCCCCGGCATATGCCCTGCCCGCTTGTAGCCCATAATCAGTTCAAACGAGACGCGACGCCCCCAGAGGGTGACCGCATATGGCCCCACTTCCCACCGATGGCCGTTCGCCCTGTCGTTCGGTCGGCGCTTGAAAGGCACTTGTCGCATCACCCCACCCCCAGCGGCTCTGTGGTCTCCCACTGCCCGTTGACCGAGGTAAACCTGTCGTCGCCCGATAGAGTAGCCGACAGGCTGCGGGTCGGGGCATCCAGTAGCTCCGAGAGGTCTGCCGTCGTCATGGCCCCGTTCTCACTGATCGCAATCCCGACCCGTTCACCCAAGGGCAGACCGGCCACCAGCTTGGAATTCTTGCGGATGTCTAGCTCGTCGATACTGCAAGCCCCGTCAGACCACGTCAGCCGGAAGCCCTGGGGTGGCCGTAGAGAGCCGGTATTGCTCTTCCTGTGGTGTAGGGCATAGTCGCTATGATTCTGGCCCTGTCCGGCTGACACAGCCAACTCGAACACGTTCCTGGGGAGGTTAATCCAGAACACACTTCCGAAGGGGCTGGAATGCCCGCCCTTCCGAGCCTCGTGCGTGACGTGCGCCAGGATGATCGTCTGCACCGGGGCGTTGGGGTCTGAGATGTCTCTGAGTGCGTCGAAGAATTTCAGCGTCGGGGCCGCGCTCTCTGGCTCCCCGCCACACGCTGGGCCAGCCGAGTCGATGACCACCGTTCGGATGCCTAACCGAGCGACCTCGGACTTCAGGAACTCCACTGAGTCCCAGACCGGGCCGGTCATAAAGCGGTAATAAACCATGCCCGTTCTAGCAGCGTCTGGATAGTCTGGGTCAGGCCACTCCCCAGGCTCCACCCCTGACGCCTTCAGCAGCCCGTGGTTGCGGTGCCACGTCATCCTGTCGCTCGTCTCCCAGTCCAGAAACAGCACGTTGCCCTGGATGGCCTGGAGACCACCGACCTGGGTGCCGGTATGCAGCGCGGAAGCCCACGCAAGGGCCATCTGAGATTTCCCAATGCCCCCCGCGCCATAGATCAACGTCGGCAGCGATTCCCAGACGATACCCGGCAGCACCTCGGCTATCGGGGCGGGCTTCTCCATCGCTCCCAGGGCCACTATCGGCACCCCGGCCCGATACGTCTCTAGCACCAGCACCGTCGCCTGGGTCAGCCTCTGCCGCCAGTCCCCCCTTTCGGAGACGTTGTCGAGGTCGGCTATGACCGCCCGCCACGTCTTGGTTATCGAGGTGCGAACCGGCCCCAGCAGGTGGGGCGATAGCTCAGAGGTGTCCGATATGGTCACCTCGGCATCTACCTGATAGTCCCGATGCTCGTAGATGCGCTCCAGGCGTATCGTTACGCCCTCGGCCCAGCGGACGACGTAGGTCGTGCCGAGCGTCTCCAGCGTCGGCACGGTTAGCTGCTGGATGGTCATAGCGGTGCCCCTCCTTTCCGCTGAGTTCGTGGTGGTGGCGGTTGTGGAGCGGGCGGTGGCGGCGACCATTTGGGCTGTCGCTCCTCCATCCGCTCCAGAATGTCCCCTAGACGCAAAATAGCCCCGGCCAAGCCCTCGTCGTGAGAGCCAGACCGGGGCGCATTCCCTGACCGTCGGAGAGCGTCCTGCCGCAGGCAAATACCGGACGTGTTTATCTGGTAGTCGTGCAGGTTGCAATAGCTCTCCGAACAGTGCAGCGGGGCGCTCACCAATTGAGCTTCTCGTTGAGCAACTGCGCCAGCCCCTGGACGCTGTTGCTAGAATCTTGGAGGTACGCGGACGAGGACGCGAAGCCCGCGTCTTGTAGGGCGCCTGAGACGCTCTCCTTGCTCCACCCCTGCGCCTCGACCCACTCGGCCAATTCAGCCTTATTTTTCAGCGGTGGCGGGCCGTCAGGCTTATCCTCTACCTTGGTCACCACCGCGCCCGCAGCCTGAGCCGCTTCCACCAACGGAGACTCACACCGAGCCGCCAGCCGGGTGTTGTACCACGCCGCCAGCTTCTCGGCATCCTCAATCAGCCCGTCCAGCACATACGTCCCCGGCTCCACCATCGCCAGGACATCGCTGACGGCCTTCCTGTCATTGACACCCTCGGTATTACGCCGCTCCTTCGCCATCTCCTTCGCTAGCCTCTCGTCAGATGTCGGAGCGGGCAAGAACGCCGCCGGAGGCGACGAGGTTGCCCGTACAGCGACGCTAGCCGTGGGGCTGGCGGGTTGCGTAGCCCCTGCCCCGTTCGCCGCCCCTGCCACGAAGCCGACTATGTTCCAGGTAACCATGTAATGAGTCTCAGAGCCGTCTATCGGCCCCGCCTCGATATCGCCCCGCTCGACGTAGTATTTCGCCCGCTGGTACGCCTCAAACGTGCCACGTCCCACTGCGCCGACCTGGGGCGGCGGGCCTTGTTTCTTGTTCCAAACCAGAAACCGGTACGAGCGGTCTCCATCGAAAGCTGGAATCTCAGCCTCGATACTGTACTTCCACTTCGCATCGTCCTTTACGTCTAGGATCGTAGCTTCGGTTTCGATGTTCTGGCTCACTAGATGCCTCCCTTTTGCTTAGCCTCAAACTTCTTGGTCATCATTGCATTAGCTTCTCTGGCGGTTACTAGCAGTTTTGCCCACCTACGCAGCTTGTCATGTTCATGGCAAGTAAGCCTGTCAAAATCCTTGCCGTATGTTTCTTGGAAGGATGAGCAATGCTCAGTTTCGTTCGCATCATGGTCGATAGTTTTTTCTAGCTCCTCGGAGCATTTATCGTGGTAGTCCTCAAGAATTTCGTAGGCATCTCGTAGTTCCTCCAGCAACAGCAGCCCAGCAGACCTAGCTGTAGGATAATCTCCAGAGAGTGTCACGCGGTCACCGGTCTCTATGCTTTGCACTATCGGTCTCCCTTCTTCATCTCGAATTTAATCTTCGGATTGCCGTAAATCTTCGCGTCCTCGATGATGCCGGAGTGGTCGTGGCTCAGTTTCGCCAAGGTCTTGGCGGCGGTCATGTTCCACTTCTCAGCTTCCCGCTTGACCACCTCTCGCTCCGGCGTGTACCCGACCATATCGTCCGGCGACGTTATCTCCCGAAGCCTGCCGAGAATCCCGTAGTCATAGGTCACCGGGGTGATCAGCGTTGCCTCGCCGCCGAGCGCCCTGACCACCGTAGCCCCCCGCTCCTGCATCCCCTCCACCACTGCCTTCTCGATGTACCAAACAGCCTCTTGTTGGGACGCTAGAGATTCCCTGGCCCTGACAAGCTCCTCTACCAAGTCCTCAAGGGATAGGTCTCTAACTGCCTGCGCCTCTGATAGCCTCAATGTCTCCGTTCTCCTTCCCGACCCCTTTCGGTGGCCGTCCGTTACGTAGCTTAATCCGCTCAAACGGGTACGGGATTAGCCAAACCGCACCTCGCGGCATCGTGACCCTCCGGGCATTAGCAAACCCACCCCTCCGGATGGTTTTGTGTATACTCTGGCGCGTGATGCCGTAATACGTCGCCGCCTCCGCTACCGTCCCCCATCTGCCCAAGGGCATATTTCACCCCTTTCCTGCGTACTGTGGGCAGTTTAAAGTCTTGCCCAGGACGGCGCGTAGCCGGGGCGTTGAAATGCCCCTAAGGTCTCCCGCGTCGGGCAGTTTAAGGTGATGTCCTGCACCGCTATACCAGTATACCACCACCACCCCCATTTATGCCAGGGCTAGAATCGACCACGCCTTCGCCCGCATCGCCTCCCCGCCCGAACCGAGCCAGGAGTTCTGGAGCCGCCGGGATACGACCGCGTCATCTGTCGAGTCCAGGCTGTCGATAGCCCGGCTGCCCTTGGAGTAATCCAGATACTCGGTCACCGCGTTGAGGCCGTCCCATTTCGTCTCTGGCACGTTTAAACGTGCGTTTTTCGGTCGTAAACGTAGATATGAGTGTGTTCTGCGTTGGGTCTGTAGCCGTCTAGGGTAACGACGCGGACGCGGTGCATATCCGAGCGCCTGTCAACCCACGCCAGACACGCGCCGTAATCACCGTCCTCGAACGCCCAACCCGCGTAGCTCTTCCCGCTTGCCGCCTGCCCCCAGCCGGACATGAAGTTATCGGTTCCGACCACGGCTAGTCGGTGCGTCAGCTTTTGCGCGTCGGTCCTATTGTCCTTGAATATTCCCATGACTCCTCCTTCGCAACGTCGGGCGTCAGGTCGAGGAGCTTGTAGGTCATGTCCTTCATCTGGTCATGGCTCCACGCCTGCTCCGCGATCCGGTTGGCATCCTCGATCAGCCTCGCCATGTACGCGGCGTTCAAACCGAGGAGGTCGCGGGCCTCGTTGACCCTGTCCATGATCCCCGATGTGTGCCTCGCCGCAAACGCCGCCCTACTACTGGTCGCCGCTCCTAACGTGTTGGAGCATACGACCCGCACCGACGTCAGCCTCATTCGGAGCGCAGCCGTCCCGTCGTGGCTATTGTCGAGGAGGATGAAGCTCTCCAGCTTCTCGCCGTTATCGAGCCGGTAGTCGCCCTGCAATTTGCAGAGCATCCAGATTCTGCGACCGCCGAACAACGACCCGACAGTGTGGAACGTCGCGTCGCCATTACCGACGACCCCGTCCATCACGTCGAAGCACGTCGTGTTCTGTACCGGCGTATAGCCGTTACTCATGACACCGAACACCTCGTCGGTGTCCCTGCGGACGACTGCCCGCTTGCCCTCTATCGACTCATACCAACCACCCATCGACGGCACCTTGCCCATCTCGGCCCTCTTGTGCCGGTAGACCCGCTTCGTCACGACCTCCCAATCCAAGTGCGCGGCCTCAATCGCCTGGGCCGCCGTCATCGCCTGTCCCTCGACATACGTCCCCAGGCCGTGCCACGGCTGCCGTCCAACGTAAGCCATCCCGTCCGTCTTCGTTATGCCTGCTGGCATGTTGTCTCCCCTCTCGCTAATCGTCCCGTCGGGCCGATCCGTCTCCCTCCTTCCGCTCCCAGATTCGATGCCGGTGGCCCGAACCACCGGCCCGTTGAGACCCGCCCCGACTGGATGCCGGGGCGACGCTTCGGGCTTAACTCCTTAGACGACTGGAATTCCATATCTGGTTGGTGTCCCTCACTTCTACCGTCGTGTAGTCTTGGTCTGGGTTCGTCGGCGAAATGTGGATTGCCTTGTAGTCCCTGAGTGCCGCTAGTTCGTAATTCTCCAGGTCGAACCCTGCCGAGGCTTCTTCTATCATCGCGTCAATGCCTGCTGGCCCGGTCTGGTCGGTCTCTGCGTAAAGTTCCTGGTCTACATACAGTGATATCATCTCGCCTCCTCCTTCGCGGCCTTGATGTGTTCGCACTCCGGTCGGGTCGTCCCGACGACCGATCCGCATCCCTGGCATACCCAGCCGAATCGGTAGCGGTGGACGACCACCGAGAAGCTCGACTCGGTCTGGCCGAACGGGATCGGCTGGGAAGAGTCCCTGACTAGATACGTCCCTGGCACCGGGCATCTGACGACGGTCATCGTGTCTCCTCCAGCCTGGCGATTAACCGGCTAGCCTCTGCGGTCGTCATTATCCCGGCCTCGATCAACATCCTGATCTCCGTTATAGCCTCTGTCATGTCTCTACTTCTCCTTCTCCCCGTAGGGTGCTTATCGCGTCCGTTAGCCTCTCTGGTTTCGCCGGTATCTCACCGGCTCCTCAGTGGGGTGCCACCCCAGACCAGGGCGGGGCCGAAGCCCCGCCGGTGATTACCTATAACCCCTTACTGCAATCCGTTCCCACTGGCTGAAACTATCACCGATTAGGTAATGCCCAGCCGTATCGAATGCCTTGCCGTATTCCCGCTGGAATCTTGCGGTAGCATCGTTGCGGTTGAAGGCGAATAACTGCTGCATCCCGGCTACAGGCTTGTGAGTCCGAACATCCGTCGCCGTCCAGATGAATCCCTTATGCATCTCTCGTCTCCTTGTGTAGGTTTCGGCTAGTTACTGACTGGCTCTCGTTCAGACCGGATAAGTTTCCGGTGACCTCCAGAGTCCCCGGCTCTGGTTCCCCGCATCCCGGTTACTCTTGCTCTCGCTTCACCGGCCTTCTTGAGGTTAGGGTCTTGGGCTTATGTCTGGCTGCCCGCTCCGTTGTGTGTGTGTCTTGTGCGTCCTCCGTGCCTACGGCCGTTAGTGTTTATACGAGGAAGTATATAGAACTGGATGCCCACTGTCAACCCCTTTAACACTCTATTTCACCAATCTCTGGAAATCCGGTGAAATTGCCTTATACGGGCGGGACGGGGCGAAGGTGAACGAAAAGGGCCGAGACGGCGGGAGGCTACACCGCTATCTCGGCCCTTGAGGAAGGGAGACGCTCTATTTTACCGCAGACATATCGCCCTTGTCGCGCCTGTCCAGACCCCTGTCCAGACCCCTGTCCCAGTGGTATCGGCATAGTCGGTCAGCGAGGTCTCCAACCACCCCGCAGCGCACTATCCGGCACTGACCCCAGGAGACCGGCGGCATGACAACCGCCTTGGTGCGATAGCCGCCAATGGCGTCCCTATGCTCCGACAAACGTCGATGTCTTGCCGCCACAGGAGTGGCACTCTCCGATCATACGCTGACCATTCCCTGCGACAACTATCGCCACCTGCCGGACTGTTCGACGGGCGCGGCAGTGGACGCACCATATCCCGTCCACCGTGGGCCGGAACCGGGAGCGCACCCAGGACATCAGGTTAACCATGCAGCACCAGCCATAGCAGGGTCGTCCAGACCCCGGCACAGATGCCTAGGGTCGCCCACTGTGCTGCCGTGTTAAGCATCGGACTGGAGGACATCCTTTGCCAAGGCTATTATTCCAGCGAGACAGCCAACGGTAACTTCAGTCAGGTTTTCCTGAACGCCGATGTAGGCAATCACGCCGAGAATACTAAGGGCGAGGAATATCTGGGGTCTGATTTTTCCGATGAACTTTGTGAGGTGTTCCATCAAGCCCACTCCCCGCTGTCATACTTCCCGTCTATGAACCGCTTGGCAATAGCCCCCAGAGTGACGAGGATGGCCGTAGAGGCCGCCGCAACCAATACCTTGCGTGTCATATATCACCCATCTATTTTACACTCACAGGACGCTCCACGTTCCCAACCAACGTGCTGGACTGAACCTTGACCGTCCCGACACCGCTACCGCCAATCTTGAAGGACGCACTGTTGATGCCGGTGCCGTCCCCATATATGCTCTCGTTCGCGTCAGTCCCCCGAATGACAATCTCCCCGCACTGGATGCCTGAGATGGAAATCCCTGCACCGTAAGCCTTCACCCGCTTGAACGATATGAGGCCAACGGTGGACGTTGCGGCTGATGAAATCAATATCCTGTCAAACGTGCCACCGCTGACAGCCGGGACGCTCAGAGCGCCACGAGTGGAGCCGAAAGCGTACTGGATAGGGTCACTCGATAGAGTGGGGTTGATGGATAGCCCGTCGGCTGTAGTTGTGGCGACTGTCAGCGCATAGGCCGTGGAGGTTGCGAGGGTGAAATCCGTCGCCTCTACGTCTTCCAGCAAGAGGGTCTCGCAGAGGATGTTCCCGGCACTCGAACTGATGTTGATGGCGTCCGTCAGGCCACTCGCCTTGCCCACGGACATGTCAGAAAACTCAATAGACGAGACTCTGGCAGATGAAATGATGAGTTCCAAGGTCATGGTGCCGGTCTGGACATCGTCTGGTATCTCCATGCCCACGCCTATCTGTTCCTCTCCTAGCCTCTGGGCCACCGCTGCATCGTAGCTGGCGCTCTGCGGCCAGACAGGAGCCGGTGAGATGCCCTTGATGGCGAAATACACCGCCCCTGAGATGACCGCCACAGACACGACCATCGTGACGGCAATCATCGCTTTGACGTTGCGTCCGAAGCTCAGTCCTTGGAGAGACGGCAACCTGAACGCCAGGTTCAGGGGCAGCGTGATGCCGACAAACGGTATCCTCGGAAACCTGATTTCTCGCTCTTTTATTACGAACTTAATCTTTTTCATTTGTCGCTCTTATCACCCTCAAATATTTTAGCCAGACCCGCGCTCACAGGTATCGTTATGACTGCGAGTGCCGTCAGAAGACCTTCGATATTATCTAGTGTTTCGGGATTGGAACTGGCCGACCATATTATACGCGCAGCCAGGAACAACCACGTGAAAACCACAGGCGTGAAAATAACGAGTTGTATCAGTTCTCTGCCCGAAAGGGTGACTGATTCCTTGCCGTTCCTTCTACTCCCGTGGTTTGGCACCTCCTGTTCAGGATTATCTGCCAATTAATACTCCCATAAGTCCAAGATCAGTACCGTGCCAGCCAGAGCTGCACCCAGGGCCGAGACGGTCACGGCCAGCCACATCACCCGAATCAGCCTGCGCTGTTGACGCTGGATTTCGCGCAGCGCGGGCAGTACGCTGACCGCAACGCGATGGGTTAGGTGATCTATTGAGTCCTGCATACATTAGAGACTACCCGCGGCAAGACGCTGCTCTACAGAGCGCGTGCCCGCCGCCACTGAGGCCGCCACATCCTCGAACTTGCCGCCAGTCGAGCGGAGGATGTCCTGGATACTGTCCTTTTCGACCTGTGTGTAATCGGCATCTGCGGACCAGGTAATCGTCGGACCGCCTTTGCCCCAGGAAATGTGGTCTAAATTCACCTTCGAGGCCCGAATCTGCCCAGCAGACTTGCTTTTCCACCTGCCTAGGATCAGCGCCTTATATGCGGGCGCTGACATCACCGAGTCGCCGGGTTGCAGGTGACTATCCTGCCGCGCAGTGGATATCTTATCCAGCTCCACAAGCTGGGCCGATGTGAATTCGCTACGATCACTCGCTGTGAATAGTGGCATCTCATTGCTCCTAGAAAGTCTGCTCGTCATTCGAGGCTACGGTACTGGTGCCGGAGCCGTCGTTCACAGCGCCATCGGTGCGATTGCCGACGATAACGCAATTCTCGGCTCCTCCATCGACTTCGATGGGGTCCGCGCCTGCCGTATCCTGAATGATGCACCCAACGACAACGCTGTTGTCTGCACCGCCATCAAGGCGGATGCCGTCGCTGCCCGCCGCCGTCATAAACATGTTGACCACGCGAAGTCGGTTGGCCTCAGCGAGTATGCCAAACGAGTCGGCTCCTAGCACGACGCAGCCATCCACCAGACAGTCCACGGCTCCAGCGCCGTTGGTATAGAAGGCGAAACCATTGGAGTCTATTACCTTCACGCCGCGTAATGTCGCCCGCGCTCCTTGCACTACCACCGCATTTTTGGAGCCGCCAGTCGTTTGGCAAGCAATATTTTCTACGATGCAGTCGTCGCCCGCGATAATTATGGCGTCATTGGCCGAACCGCCGTCCACAACGGTATCCCAGCCTCCTCCAGTCACGTAGGTTTGGTCAGCGGCAGACGTCAATTCCAGCCCGTCGATGTCGACGCCGCCCTCGCAGTAGACCGAGCAGTTAGCCGCTGAGATGGTGATGGTCTCCTGGACGTTGCACTGAGCGCCGATGCGGAGGACTATCCCGGCGGCAGTGAGGTTAATGGCCGAGGTCACATCCGTCCCTGGAGGGATGAACAGTCTCTCCTCGGCGGTATTGAACGTGCCGCCACTAGCACCGACCTCGCTGTCGTACGAGAAGAATCTGCCAGACGCCCCGTCGAGTATCTCAAGCTCGGTCTCTGTAATGGCCGCGGAGCCTATCGTGAACCCTGTGGCCGTTACGACGCCTGAACTGGTAACAGCACCGGCATCCCAGATGCCAGAGGTCACCGTGCCGATAGTCGTACTCGT
>Ga0208315_1000428_pt1 | contig 31754 bp, 26 predicted proteins | sample MalvireepMed_215_FD_184239 | JGI IMG/M metagenome (GOLD analysis project Ga0208315, IMG submission 184239) | Marine viral communities from the Global Malaspina Expedition - Malaspina viral metaG DeepMed_215 (SPAdes) (version 2) | ecosystem: Environmental > Aquatic > Marine > Oceanic | place...
CGCTTTGGAGGCGTGGTTCACGGAGCCTATGAGGGCGCGGAGACCGTCGATGGGGTCGATGGTTGGCGCGTCGGACAAAGCGGCGGCGGCAGGGGTTTCGACCCAAGGACGGTCATATTCCGGCGCGGTGGAGGCGAGTTTCGACAGCGGCAGATCGGCTTTGACCCCACCATCAAGGCAGATGAGGAAGCGGTCTTCGGGGAGGGTTTCGCCCACGATGGCAAAATCGAGGTCCCATTTGTCGAAGACGGCTTTGGCCTCGGCCTCAAGTTCGGGACGCAGCACCATGAGCATGCGCTCTTGGCTCTCGCTGAGCATCATTTCATAGGCGGTCATATGCGGCTCGCGCGTCGGGACCTTTTCGAGGTCGAGACGCACGCCGAGACCGCCTTTGTCGCCCATTTCCACGGCAGAGCAGGTCAGCCCCGCAGCGCCCATGTCTTGGATCGAGATCACGGCGCCGGTGGCCATCAGCTCGAGCGTGGCTTCCATCAGGCGCTTTTCGGTGAAAGGGTCGCCGACTTGAACGGTGGGGCGTTTCTCTTCGATGGTGTCGTCGAATTCGGCGCTGGCCATGGTCGCGCCGCCAACGCCGTCGCGGCCTGTTTTCGCACCGAGGTAGACCACGGGCATGCCCACGCCGGAGGCGGCGGAGTAGAAGATCTTGTCGGCATCAGCCAGACCCGCCGCAAAGGCGTTGACGAGGCAGTTGCCATCATAGGCTGTGTCGAAGCGCACTTCGCCGCCGACGGTGGGGACGCCGAAACAGTTGCCATAGCCGCCGACACCTTCGACGACGCCATGTACGAGTTGACGGGTCTTGGGGTGATCGGGGCGGCCAAAGCTGAGCGCGTTCATCGCAGCAATCGGGCGCGCGCCCATGGTGAAGACATCGCGCAGAATGCCGCCGACGCCTGTGGCCGCACCTTGGTAGGGTTCGATGTAGGAGGGGTGATTGTGGCTCTCCATCTTGAAGACCAGCGCTTGGCCATCACCAATATCGACCACGCCCGCGTTTTCGCCGGGGCCGCAGATGACTTGGGGGCCGTCGGTGGGCAGGGTGCGCAGCCATTTCTTGGAAGACTTGTAGGAGCAGTGCTCGTTCCACATGGCCGAGAAAATGCCCATCTCGGTGTAGTTCGGCTCGCGCCCGAGGATGTTGACGACCTCGGCGTATTCCTCGGGTGTGAACCCGTGGCTGGCGATAAGGTCGGGCGTGATGGCTGGATCTTGCATGGAAATTCCCCGGCTGGCGCGTTTGCGCCCTCATACAAGGGGAAATGCCGGGGGGGAAGTGGCTTTGGCCGCCTGTGGGCTGAAAGAAGGCGATGGGCCAAAAAAAAGGCCGAGCTAAAAGCTCGGCCAAGTCCAACAGGGAGGTATGAAGCGACGCGCCCTCAGGCTGTCAATCTTCATAATGGTGAAATAGGAGGCAGGGCTGTTCAAATCAAGGCTATTTAACATCGCAAGTCATCATGGCCGATATGCGCTTAGTGCATGGCTTGCGGCGGGGCTGCGGTTCAGTTGTCGCCTTCGACCCGTTCGCGCCATTGTTTGCGGTAGGTTATGATCTCTTCCTGCACGAAATCCTTGAAGGCGGCGACGCGTTTGGATTGGCGAAGCTCTTCGGGATAGGCGAGGTAGACCGGCACTTCGGCGGATTCGATATCGGGCATCACCTGCACGATATGCGGGAAGTCTTGGATCAGGTAGTTGGGGAGCACGCCGAGGCCAAGGTGATGCACCACGCCCTGCAACACGCCGAAGTAGTTGTTCACCGTCAAGAGCGAGCGCAGGTCATACATCATCAGTTCTTTGACCAGTTGCAGCCCGGCACCGACTTGATCGCTGTCGGTGTTCTGACAGATCAACCGGTGGTCGGTCATGTCTTCCATCCGCTCTGGCGTGCCATGTTTTTCCAGATATTCGGGGCTGGCGTAGAGCCCCATCCGCACGGTCATCAGCCGTTTGCGCACCAGATCGGCCTGACTTGGTTCTTTCATGCGGATCGCCACGTCGGCCTCGCGCATCGGCAGGTCGAGCACGCGCTCTTCGAGCATCAGATCGACCTTAAGGTCAGGATATTGCTCATAAAGTTTGGGCAGGCGCGGGGCGAGCCAGAGCGTGCCGAAACCGGTGGTGGTGGTCACGCGCAATTCGCCGAAGACTTCTTCCTCACTGTCGCGAATGCGCGCGGCGGCGGCGTCAAGACGCTTGGCCATGGCCGAGGTCGCGTCGAACAAAAGTTCGCCCTGTTCGGTCAGGATCAGCCCGCGCGCGTGGCGGTGGAAGAGGTTGGTATTAAGCTGTTCCTCAAGCCCGCGAATCTGCCGACTGACGGCAGATTGCGACAGGTTAAGCTTGTCGCCTGCATGGGTCAGCGACCCGGCATCGGCCACGGCGTGAAAAATTCTGAGTTTGTCCCAATCCATGGCCCGTACTTTCCTTGCCCAGCCTTTCTCCTACCTTAATAGCCGGGAGAAAACAGCACAAACCGTCCCCTGCATGGCTGCCGTTGCGGAATAACTGCTATACAGGTCAGCAACTGTGACCTATATAGGAGGCAATCATGCAAGACTGACGTGCTAGGGAGGGCCCGCCATGACGACGCAAAAGATTTCACTGAACGACCGTTTCGACCTTGAGAAAAGCCCGGTGCTGCTGAACGGCACACAGGCGCTGGTTCGGCTGATGATGATGCAATCCGCCCGCGACCGCGCGGCGGGGCTGAACACCGCAGGCTATGTGACCGGCTACCGGGGCAGTCCGCTGGGCGGGGTCGACCTGCAAATGCAGCGTTCAGAGAAGAAACTCGCCGAGCATAACGTGCGCTTTGAGCCGGGGCTGAACGAAGACCTCGCGGCGACGATGCTTTGGGGCAGCCAGCAGGCGGAACTGCGCGGTGAGGGGAAATATGATGGCGTCTATGGCCTATGGTACGGCAAAGGCCCGGGGGTGGACCGCACCGGCGATGTGATGCGCCATGCGAATATGGCGGGCACTTCGCCTCATGGTGGTGTGTTGATGGCCATGGGGGACGACCATACCGGCGAATCCTCCACCGTGTTGCACCAGTCGGAATGGGCGATGGTGGATGCCTATATGCCGGTGGTCTCGCCCGCCGGTGTGCAGGAAATCCTTGATTACGGCATCTACGGCTGGGCGCTCAGCCGGTTTTCCGGCCTCTGGGTGGGCCTGAAGACGATGAAGGACACGGTTGAGGCGACGAGCGTCGTCAACGGCGATCCGAACCGGATGAATCTGGTGATCCCTGAGTTCGACATGCCCGATGGCGGGCTGAGCATCCGTCTGGGCGACACCCCGCATCTGCAAGAAGCGCGGATGATCGACTACAAACGCTTCGCCGCCGAGGCGTTCTCTCATGCCAACAAGATGGACAAGCGCGTCTGGGGCAAGCGCGGGGCCAAGATCGGCTTTGCCGCCGCGGGCAAGAACTGGCTCGATCTGGTACACGCGCTGAGCCTGCTGAACATCGATGAGAACGAAGCCGAGCGGCTTGGCATCACCACTTATAAGATCGGTCAGACCTTCCCGCTCGACATGCAGGGGTTCCACGAATGGGCCGACGGGCTTGATCTGGTGGTCGTGGTCGAAGAAAAGCGCAAGCTGATCGAAGTGCAGATCAAGGAAGCGCTATTTAACGATACCCACCGCCGCGTCTATGGCTGGCACAAGGGGGGCGCGGGCATGGAGCATGGCGAAGAGTTATTCCCGACCCGTGGCGCGCTCGACCCTATTTTGATCGCCGAAAAGATCGGCGGCATTCTGTTGGAAGAGGGCCGCGAGACCGATGGGATCCGCGCGGGGCTTGAGGCGCTGAACGAGGCACGCCGGTCGGACAACGCCGAAGATATCGCCGCGCGACTGCCGTATTACTGCGCGGGCTGCCCGCATAACTCTTCGACCAAGGTGCCAGAGGGCTCCCGCGCCTATGCGGGGATCGGCTGTCACTATATGGTGCAATGGATGGACCGTGAGACCACGGGCTTCACCCATATGGGCGGCGAGGGTGCGAACTGGATCGGCGAGGCGCCGTTCTCGAACACCGAACATGTGTTCCAGAACCTCGGCGACGGCACTTACAACCACTCCGGTGTGCTGGCCATTCGGGCCGCCATCGCGGCGGGGACGAACATCACCTATAAGATCCTCTATAACGACGCGGTTGCAATGACCGGCGGTCAGCACAACGAAGGCGACCTTGACGCCTACCGCATCGTCGAAGAGTTGAAGGCGATGGGCGTGAAGAACCTCGCCGTGGTCTATGACCAGAAGGAAGACGTGGACCTCAGCCGCTTCAAGGGTGTCGAAATCCACGAGCGCGCTGAGATGCCGAACGTGCAAAAGGCCTACCGTAAGCACAAGGGCGTCAGCGCCATCGTCTATATCCAGACCTGCGCTGCCGAGAAGCGCCGCCGCCGCAAGCGCGGGCTGTTCCCGGACCCCGACAAGCGTGTCTTCATCAACGAGGACGTTTGCGAAGGCTGCGGCGATTGCGGCGTGCAGTCGAACTGCGTGGCCGTGGTCCCGAACGAGACCGAGCTGGGCCGCAAACGCGCCATTGACCAGTCGCAGTGCAACAAGGACTTCTCTTGCCTTGACGGGTTCTGCCCGTCCTTCGTGACGCTGGAAGGCGCCAAGATCCGCAAGGACCCGACCACCGAACTGACCATTCCCGACCTGCCGATGCCGGACCTGCCCAAGATCGACGGCACCCATAACGTCGTCATCACCGGCGTGGGCGGCACCGGGGTCGTCACCATCGGCGCGCTGCTGGCGCAAGCGGCACAGCTTGATGGAAAGGGGGCTGGCATGATGGAGATGGCGGGCCTCGCTCAAAAAGGCGGTGCGGTGCATATCCACTGCCGTCTGGCCGAACGCCCCGAAGACATCAGCGCGATCCGTGTGGCCACCGGCGAGGCGCATGCGCTCATTGGCGGCGATCTGGTGGTCTCGGCGGGGCACAAGACGCTGGGGCTGACCCGCGCCGGGCGTACCGGGGCCGTGGTGAACTCGCACCAGATCATCACCGGTGATTTCACCCGCGATACCGAGTTTCAGATGCCCTATGACCGGCTGAGCCTCGCGCTCGAAGCGCGGTTGAAGGACGATGTCGCGATGTTTGATGCCTCGGATCTGGCCAAGGCGAGTTTGGGAGATTCGATCTTTTCCAACATGATGATCTTCGGCGCCGCATGGCAGCGCGGCCTTCTGCCGCTCTCGTTCGAAAGCCTGATGCAGGCGATTGAGATGAACGGCGCGGCAGTGGAGCGCAACAAGCGCGCGTTTGAGATTGGCCGCTGGGCCGTGCTCTATCCCGAAGACGCCAAAGCGGTAAGCCAGCCGGATAACGTGGTGGAATTGCCCAAATCGCTGACTGAGAAAATCGCGTTCCGCGAAAACCACCTGACCGACTATCAGGGCAAAGGGCTGGCCAAGCGCTATACCAAGATGCTCGACGATATTGAGGACCGTGACGTCAAGGCGGCGGTGGCGATGGGCTATCATAAGCTTCTGAGCTACAAAGACGAATACGAGGTCGCCCGCCTGTTGATCACCAGCCGTGACAAAGCGCGTGCGCAGTTCGACGGCGATTTCAACATGACCTTCCACATGGCGCCGCCGCTCTTGTCCAAGATGGGGCCCAACGGTCGGCCCCAGAAGCGCGAATTCGGCCAATGGCTCGAAGGGCCGCTGCGGGTTATGGCGAAGTTCAAGGGTCTGCGCGGCACGCCTTTCGACCCCTTTGGCTATACCGCCGAGCGCAAGATGGAACGTGCGTTGATCAAACAGTATGAGGCCGACATGGCCGAAGTACTGCCTAAGCTGAACGATCAGACCCGCGACGCCATCGTGGCGTTGGCCGAACTGCCGTTGCAAATTCGCGGCTTCGGTCCGGTGAAACAGGCCAATGAAGCCAAGGCCGAGAAGCGCCGCGAGGAACTGCTGGCGGTGATCCGCGCGGGCGGCACCCCCACGGCCAAGGCCGCGGAGTAATACGGCTGTTACATTTCTGGGTTAGGGAAGGCATCAGTGCGATCCTGAGGCCCAGATGTGACCTACGCCCGTGACATAAGCTATGCCCATTCCGCCCGAACTCGGGGCGGGAGGGCGCTCATTCGATTGATGGAAAACACCACCGGACGGGTGTCCTTGCTGAAACGGGCCGAGGGCTACGAAGACGATCTGGCCGCGGGGCTGGGGTTCTTTGATGCCATGGTGCGGCGCTGTGGTCTGACATTGGATGTGATGCGCGGGGCTTTGGCCGATATTCCAAAGCGCGGCCCTGTCATTCTGATCGCCAATCATCCCTACGGCATTCTGGACGGGCTGATGCTGGGCCATATCCTCAGCGAGACGCGCGGTGACTTTCGGATCATGGCCAATGCGGTGTTCAGCCAAGCGCCGGATCTGGCGCATCATCTTTTGCCGATCAGCTTTGCCGAAGATCGCGCCGCGCTGGCGCTGAATCTCGCCACGCGCCGGACCGCGTTGACCTATCTAGACCAAGGCGGGGCGATTGGCATCTTCCCGGGCGGCACGGTCAGCACCGCCGCGCGGCCCTTTTCGCAACCGATGGACCCCGGATGGCGCAGTTTCACCGCGCGGATGATCGCCAAGTCTAACGCCACGGTGGTGCCGATCTATTTCGACGGCCACACCAGCCGGCTGTTCCAAATCGCCAGCCACCTGCATGCCAATCTGCGTATGGGGCTGCTGATCAAAGAGTTCCGCGCCCGTGTCGATAGCCCCGTGCGCGTGGCCATCGGCGACCCGATCCCGCGCGCCATGCTGGACCCGCTGGCGGGGGACGCAAAAGCGATGATGGATTTCCTGCGCAAAGCCACTTATGAGTTGTCACCAAAGCCGGACCAGTATCAGGGTCTTGGCTATGAGTTTGAGGAACGGCATAGAGCCGACAGGTGACGACAGACCATGGCAGTTGGTATTTTCGATTCGGGGCTGGGCGGGCTGACCGTCTGGAACAAGGTGCAAGAACGGCTGCCGGAGGTGGATTTTGTCTATCTCGCTGACAGCGCCCATGCGCCCTACGGCGTGCGCAATGCCGATGATATCTATGCGCTGACCTGCGCCGCCGTGCAGCGGCTGTTTGATGCGGGCTGCGATCTTGTGATCCTTGCCTGTAACACTGCCTCGGCCGCTGCGCTGCGCCGGATGCAAGAGGGCTGGATCCCGCGTGACAAACGTGTGCTGGGCGTCTTTGTGCCGCTAATCGAGGCGATGACCGAGCGCCAATGGGGCGACAACTCCCCGCCGCGCGAAGTGGCAGTGAACCATGTGGCACTTTTCGCCACGCCCGCGACGGTGGCAAGCCGCGCCTTTCAGCGCGAATTGTCCTTCCGCGCCATCGGGGTTGATGTCGAAGCCCAAGCCTGCGGCGGAGTGGTCGATGCCATCGAAGAGGGCGATATGATCCTCGCCGAAGCGCTGGTGCGCAGCCATGTCGATGCGTTGAAACGCAAGATGCCAAGCCCGGATGCGGCAATCTTGGGCTGCACCCATTATCCGCTGATGCAAGAGGCGTTTCAGGCGGCCTTGGGCGGGCAAGTCAAAGTGTTTAGCCAAGCCGAGTTGGTGGCGGATTCCTTGGCGGATTATCTTGAGCGGCATCCCAATATGATGGGCAGTGGCGAGGCGGCGTTTCTCACCACCGGCGATCCCGCCCGGGTGAGCGACCGTGCGACGCAGTTCCTGCGACGACAGATCACATTCACCGCTGCCTGAACTCCAATTATATTTCGTTCCGAACAAGGGGACAGACCATGACCCAGAACATCGCCATTCTTGGCGCCTCCGGCTATACCGGGGCAGAACTTATCCGGCTGATCGCTGGCCATTCCTCAATGAAAATCAAGGCTTTGGGGGCGAACTCCAAGGCGGGGCAATCTATCGCCGAGGTGTTTCCGCATCTGCGCCATCTTGATCTGCCCACATTGGTCACGATCGAAGAAATCGACTTTTCGCAAATTGATCTGTGCTTTTGCGCGTTGCCGCATAAGACCAGCCAAGAGGTGATCGCGGCGCTGCCAAAAGAGCTGAAGATCGTCGACCTCTCTGCCGATTTCCGCCTGCGCGACCCAGAGGATTATGCCAAGTGGTACGGCAATGAACACGCTGCCCTAGAGCAGCAGAAAGAGGCGGTCTACGGCCTCACCGAATTCTACCGCAAAGAGATTTCAGCCGCGCGGTTGGTGGCGGGCACGGGCTGCAACGCGGCGACGGGGCAGTTTGCCCTGCGCCCACTGATCGCCGCGGGTGTGATTGATCTGGATGACATCATTCTCGACCTGAAATGCGCGGTCTCGGGCGCGGGGCGCTCGCTCAAGGAAAACCTGCTCCATGCGGAGTTGAGCGAGGGGTATCACGCCTATGCGCTTGGCAGTACGCACCGGCATCTGGGTGAATTCGATCAGGAATTCTCGGCCATTGCCGGGCGGCCCGTGCAGGTGCAATTCACCCCGCATCTGGTGCCCGCAAACCGCGGCATCTTGGCGACCTGCTATGTCAAAGGCGGCGCGCAGGCGATTTATGAGACGCTGCAAAACGCCTATGCAGATGAGCCCTTTATCGAGGTGCTGCCCTTCGGAGAAGCGCCCAGCACCCGGCATGTGCGCGGCTCGAACTTCTGCCATATCGGCGTGGTCGCCGACCGTCAGACCGGGCGGGCGACCGTGGTGGCAGCACTTGATAACCTGACCAAAGGCTCAAGCGGTCAGGCGTTGCAGAACGCCAACCTGATGCTCGGCCTGCCGGAAACCGAGGGGCTGATGATGGCCCCACTGTTCCCATGAAGAGCCTTAAGAAACAGCGCCGGATCCAGATCATCGCGGTGGCGGCGGTGGCCTTGGTGCTGTCGACTACTCTGATCGGCTATGCGCTGCGCGACGGGATTAACTATTTCCGCGCGCCGAGCCAAGTCATCGCCGAGCCGCCCGGCCCGGCAGAGGTGTTCCGCATTGGCGGTCTGGTCGAGGAAGGATCGCTGAAGCGCGGACAGGGCGAACAGATTCGCTTTGCCGTGACTGATGGCGGCGCCTCTGTGCCGGTGGTCTTTACCGGGGTGTTGCCTGATCTGTTTGAAGAGAACCAAGGCATGGTCGGCACCGGGCGTTATATCGATGGGACTTTCGAAGCCTCTGAAATCCTTGCCAAACATGACGAGACTTACATGCCCAAGGAAGTGACGGATGCGCTGAAAGAGCAGGGCGTCTACCGCGAGCCCGAAGGGTGATCTGCGCGCAACGCCCGCGGGGCTGAGCCCCCGTTAACCCATCCGGCCGAGCCTGTTTGCACCCAAGACAGGAGAGCCCGCGATGCAGACCGTCCGAGAGATCGCCAGCGCCATCGTCGCCCGGGAGGGCGGCTTTGTGAATGATCCCGATGACCCCGGCGGGGCGACGAAATTCGGGGTGACGATCCATACCATGCGCCGGTTGGGACTGGACCTGACGGGGGATGGGGCGGTCGATGTGGCCGACGTGCGTCGTCTTAGCCGCGCCCAGGCGGTGGATATCTTTGTCAGACATTACTTCAACGCTCCGCGCATCGCGGAATTGCCCGCGCCGTTGCAGCCGAGCGTTTTTGACATGTATGTCAATGCGGGCAGCAATGCGGTGAAGATCCTGCAAAGCTTGCTGCGCGAGATGGGGCAGGAGATCGCGGTTGATGGTGCCATTGGGCCGCAGACGATCCGCGCCGCCCAAGCCGCATGGCAGGCCGCACCCGATCATCTGGTCGACGCCTACGGCATCGCGCGGCGCAACTACTACTTCCGTCTCGCCGACCGTCGCCCCGCCAGCCGCAAATACGCGCGCAGCCGGGCTGGCGGCAAGGGCGGCTGGATCCGGCGCGCCGAAGAGTTCATCGCACCACAATATCGCATGAGCGACGCAGATTTCGCACGGAGGGTGGCACAATGGGGCTGATCGAACGTATTTTTACGACGGTTTTCGGCGGCGAGCGCAATGTCATCCGCGACACGGTCGAAGTGTTTCGCGAGAATGCCGAGGCCGGGGCGCAGCGTGCCCATGCGGTGCAGGGCAAAGCGATGGCGCAATATGGGGCGGAGTTCGCCCAAGCTCGGCAAGGCGGCTTTGACCGCTTCATGGATGGGATCAACCGTTTGCCCCGCCCGATGCTTGCGCTCGGCACCTTGGGGCTGTTCGTCACGGCCATGGTTAACCCTTTGTGGTTTGCCGAACGGATGCAGGGCATTGCACTGGTGCCAGAGCCGCTTTGGTGGCTGTTGGGCGTGATCGTTTCCTTCTACTTCGGGGCGCGGCAGCAGATGAAATCGCAGGAGTTTCAGCGCGCCATCGTGGGCACCATCGCGCGGGTGCCGCAGGTGGTCGAGAATATCGAGACGCTGCGCGCGTTGCGCGCAGATAGCCCCCATATGGCCGACACCGGTGCCGACAGCCGCTTGGCCCTTGCCGCAGTCACGTCGTCAGAGAATCCGGCCCTAGATGCATGGCGCCGCAGCCGCGCCTGACTGCGACCGATTGACCGTTTTCCACGTTTGATTTGCCATGGCTTAGGGGGCTTAGGCCCCCTATAGTCCGCCCCATGATTACAGAGCTTGGACATTTCGCGCTTGTGCTCGCCTTTGGCGTGGCCCTTGTACAGATGGTGGTGCCGATGTGGGGCGCTTGGCGGGGCCGTGCTGCTTGGATGGCGATGGCCGAACCGGCGGCGGCGGCGCAGTTCATCCTGATTGCCCTGTCCTTTGGCGCACTGATGTGGGCCTTCATTACCTCGGATTTCAGCCTGCAACTGGTGGTGGCCAACAGCCATTCCGCCAAACCGATGCTGTATAAGATCAGCGGGACATGGGGCAACCACGAGGGCTCGATGCTGCTTTGGGTGCTGATCGTGGCGCTTTTCGGGGCCATGGCCGCGTTGTTTGGCGGCAATCTGCCGCCGCGCTTGCGCGCGCGGGTGCTGTCGGTCCAAGCCGCGATTGGCGTGGCTTTTCTGGCGTTTATCCTCTTTACCTCGAACCCCTTTCTGCGCATGGGCACACCGCCTTTTGATGGCCAAGACCTGAACCCGCTCTTGCAAGACCCCGGTTTGGCCTTTCACCCGCCATTTCTCTATCTCGGCTATGTTGGCCTCAGCATGGCCTTCAGCTTTGCCGTGGCGGCGCTGATCGAAGGGCGCGTGGATGCGGCGTGGGGCCGGTGGGTGCGGCCTTGGACACTGGCGGCTTGGGTGTTTCTGACCATCGGCATCGCGCTCGGGTCTTGGTGGGCCTATTATGAGCTTGGCTGGGGCGGTTTCTGGTTCTGGGATCCGGTCGAGAATGCGAGCTTCATGCCCTGGCTCTTGGCGGCGGCGCTGCTGCATTCGGCGATTGTGGTGGAAAAACGCGAGAGCTTGAAAAGCTGGACCATCCTGCTGGCGATCCTTGCTTTCGGTTTTTCGCTGATCGGCACCTTTATCGTGCGCTCTGGTCTGCTGACTTCTGTTCACGCCTTCGCCAACGACCCTGAGCGCGGGGTCTTTATTCTGGCCATTCTGGGATCTTTCACGGGCGGGGCGCTGGTGCTCTACTCGCTGCGCGCATCGGCGCTTGAGGCCAAGGGCGTCTTTGGCCTTCTGAGCCGTGAGACCGCCTTGGTGGTGAACAATTTGCTGCTGGCTGTGGCCTGTTTCGTGGTCTTCGTGGGCACCATGTGGCCGCTGGTGGCCGAGATGTTCCTTGACCGCAAACTCAGTGTCGGACCGCCATTCTTTAACGCTGCGTTTACTCCTTTCATGGTAGCGCTTGGACTGATCCTGCCGATCGGCAGCGCGATGCCGTGGAAACGGGCCAAGATCATGAGAGCGCTATATCCGCTGCGCTATGTCTTCCTCTTGGCGCTGGCGCTTGGGGGCTTGGCCTTTGCCATGCAGTCCGGACGCGGGCTGTTGGGGCCTGTGGGCATGTTCCTTGGGGCATGGCTGCTGATGGGCACCGCGGTGGATGTGATGCAGCGTTTGGGCCGCGGCCCGGGTAAGTTGCGCCGTCTACGGCGTCTGCCGCGCGCTGATTGGGGCAAGGCCACGGCGCATGGCGGGCTGGGCATCACCATGGCCGGGATCGCGGGGCTGATGGCTTGGGCCGTGGATGACATCCGCGTGGCCCGGATTGATGAGCCTTTTGACGTGGGCAGCTACACGCTGACCCTCCGCGACGTGAGTGAGGTCAGGGGGCCGAACTACCTCAGCACCATGGCCGAGATCACGCTGGCGCAGGAGGGCGATGTGATCTCGACCCTGCGGCCAGAAAAGCGGTTCTACCCCGTGGCGCAGATGCCGACGACCGAGGCGGCGATCGACTATAACCTCGCGCGGGACATCTATGTGGTGATCGGCGATGCGCAGGAGGGCGGCGGTTGGGCCGTGCGGACCTATATCAAACCGATGACCAATTGGATTTGGATCGGCTGCGCGCTGATGGCGCTTGGCGGGGTGCTGAGCCTGAGCGATCGGCGCTTCCGTGTCGCGGCGGGCGCACGCAAGCAACCAGCAGGGGTGCCTGCGGAATGAAGCGGCTGCTGCTGATCTTGACCCTGCTGGCAAGCCCGCTTTGGGCGGTTCAGCCTGACGAGGTGTTGGACGATCCCGCATTGGAGGCCCGCGCGCGGGAGCTGAGCCAAGGTCTGCGCTGCCTCGTTTGCCGTAACGAAAGCATCGATGAGAGCAACGCAAGCCTCGCGCGCGATCTGCGAATACTGCTGCGCGAACGGTTAGTGGCAGGCGACAGTGATGAGGAAGCGGTGGATTTCATCGTCGACCGCTACGGTGAATATGTCCTGCTGAACCCGCAGGCCACGGGGGCCAATTGGCTGCTGTGGGGCGCGGGACCGCTGATGCTTTTGTTGGCCGGAGGGCTCGGTGTGGTCTATCTGCGTGGCCGTGCGCGCAGCAAAACCCCGACCGAGGCCCCACTCTCGCCCGAGGAAGAAGCCCGCCTGCGCGATATTCTCGACCGCTGACGCGCCGTTGTACTGGCAGTGACAACTTGCTTTGATATGCTGCGGCCAAGCAATCGAGGATAGCAAGATGGACTATGAAACGATCACCTATGCGCTGACCGATGATGTCGCGCTGATCACGCTGAACCGCGCCGACAAGATGAATGCGCTGACCACCCAAATGCGGGCGGAACTGACCCATGCGGTGACCGAAGGCGGTCGCGCGGCGCGGGTCGTGGTCCTGACAGGGGCGGGCCGGGCCTTTTGCTCGGGGCAGGACTTGGCCGACCGGGCAGGCGGCGTCGCCGATCTGGAGAAAACGCTGCGCGAAGAATATGCCCCGCTGCTGCGCGCCATCATCAACTGCCCCGTGCCGACCATCGCCGCCGTGAACGGCCCGGCAGCGGGAGCGGGTGCGAATATCGCACTGGCCGCCGATGTCGTCTTTGCCAGTGAGAGCGCTTATTTCATGCAGGCTTTCACCCGCATTGGCCTGATCCCTGACGCGGGCGGCACCTATGCGCTGCCGCGCCAGATGGGCATGGCCAAGGCGATGGGCGCGGCCCTTTTCGCCGATAAGATCACCGCGCGGCAGGCCGATGACTGGGGCATGATCTGGCAAGCCGTACCGGATGCCGAATTCGACGCCCATTGGCGCACCAAGGCCGCGCAACTGGCCGCTGGTCCCACAGCTGCCTATGCAGAGGTCAAGAAAGCGATCCGCGCGTCTTGGGACAATGGGTTGGAGGATCAACTGTCGCTGGAGGCCGAAGCGCAGGGCCGCTGCGGAAAGTCACAAGACTTTGCCGAAGGGGTCACGGCCTTTACCCAAAAGCGCAGCCCGAAGTTTCAGGGGCGGTAAGGCTAGCAGCTCCGCTCGACCAAAAGCACATCGCTTGCCGAAGGTGCCGGGCCATTGGCCCGCGCCACCACCGCCACCGCGACCCCATCCGCCAGAACCGTATGCACGGAGTTCGACACCTGCGCGATGGTAATCCGTGGCGGGGTCTGGCCCTTGTCATAGACCACGGCGATCTGATCGCAATCATGCAGCGTGTCGGGCACCAGTGCACCCTGAGGGCCGGGGATTTCACTGGCCTTGGCGGGCGTCAGACCGGTGGCGCAGTCCCAGCGAAGCCCTTTGGTCCGTTCTGATCCGGTCATCGTGCTTTCCTTCGTCGCGGGCGGGCTGCTAAGCTGCCAAATGTCATCTACCTTTGGGGCGGACTCCAGCCGGACCGCGAGAGGGGAAATCCCTCAATGCAGTGCCGCGATGATGCCTTTCCCACCCCGAAAAGGCCTCTTGATGTGAGGGTATCGCCCCGGGGGGATTCCCGTCAAGCGGGACTGGGCCATTGTCACGCGGGGCGAAACAGTGCCGTAATTTGGCCGTAATTTGCGCCTCGGTGTTTCGCAACTGGCAAAACGCTTGGAAACATTCACAGTTTTTCGGACCCATTGCATACGTCGCGAGAGGTGGCGTTGATTTACGCGATTCGGAGCCGGGGTATTCGCACGCCGCTTCGCATCTCAATTGTTGCCCTTGGGTCAACAACGTCCAACGCGGGTGCCGATTGCAAGGCCGGGGCAAAATGCGAAACGCCCCGGAAGTCCGGGGCGTTTGCTATGTCACTGACGGTTGGTTCAGCGGTTCTCGATATCGACGTAGTCGCGCTTGTCTTCACCAAGATAAAGCTGACGCGGACGACCGATTTTAAGCTGCGGATCGCTGATCTGCTCTTTCCACTGCGAGATCCAGCCCACGGTCCGCGCCAGCGCGAAGATCGGGGTGAACATCGATGTGGGGAAGCCCATCGCTTCGAGGATGATGCCGGAATAGAAATCCACGTTCGGGAAGAGTTTCTTCTCCGCGAAATACGGATCTTCCAGCGCGGCCTTTTCCAGTTCCTTGGCGACCTGAAGGATCGGGTTGTTTTCAACACCCATCAGCTCCAGAACCTCGTCGGCGCTTTCCTTCATCACGGTCGCGCGCGGGTCGTGGTTTTTGTAAACGCGGTGGCCAAAGCCCATCAGGCGGAAGGGATCGTTTTTGTCCTTGGCGCGGGCGATGAACTCAGGAATGCGATCGGGGGTGCCGATTTCCTTAAGCATTTCCAAGCAGGCTTGGTTCGCACCACCATGTGCCGGACCCCAAAGGCAAGCGATGCCAGCGGCGATACAAGCGAAGGGGTTCGCGCCGGAAGAAGACGCCAGACGCACGGTCGAGGTCGAGGCGTTCTGCTCGTGGTCCGCGTGGAGGGTAAAGATCCGGTCCATCGCACGGCTCAGGATCGGGTTTACCTCATGGTCTTCGGCCGGAACGGCAAAGCACATGCGCAGGAAGTTCGACGCATAGTCCAGATCGTTGCGCGGATAAACGAAGGGCTGGCCGATGGTGTATTTATAGGCCATTGCCGCGATGGTCGGCATCTTGGCAATTAGACGGATCGTCGCGACTTCGCGCTGATGCTCGTCGTTGATGTCGGTGCTGTCGTGATAGAAGGCCGACATCGCGCCGACCACGCCCACCATGATCGCCATCGGATGCGCGTCGCGACGGAACCCACGGAAGAAGTTCATCATCTGCTCGTGCAGCATGGTGTGGTTGGTCACCAGACATTCGAAATCTTCAAGCGCCTTGGGGGAGGGCAGTTCACCGTAAAGCAACAGGTAGCAAACTTCGAGGTAATGCGATTTGCTCGCCAATTGCTCGATTGGGTAGCCACGGTGCAGCAACACGCCCTCGTCACCATCAATAAAGGTGATCGTGCTGTCGCAGGCCGCCGTCGAGGTGAAACCCGGGTCGTAGGTAAAGACACCCGCCTGAGCGTAAAGCTTGCGGATGTCGACAACATCGGGGCCGTCGGTGGGGCTGTGAATCGGCAGCTCAAAGCTCTGATCGTCGATCGTCAGCGTTGCGGTTTTATTGTTATTGGTCATGAAATCCCTTCCCGAATGTAGGCTGCGGAGATGCTCCCCGCCGTCTGGGCCTAGCCCCAAATGGGGCTGTCCCGTTCAGTTATACCTGCCGCCCAAAGAAGTGGTGAACCAAAACTTAGGCCGCGGCGTCCGTCAGTCGGGCAAGGGTCTCATCGCGCCCCAGCACCAACATCATGTCAAAAACCGATGGGGTGACTGCCCTGCCAGCCAAAGCCGCCCGAAGCGGCCCCGCCAGCTTGCCAAATTTGGTGTCATGCGCGGCAGCAAAGCCGTTCAGTACCTCCTCCAGCGTTTCTTTGTTCCAGCTAGCATTTTGCAATTGCGGCGTCAATTCCGACAGTATGCCACGGGATACCGTATCGAGGTTCTTTGCCGCTTTCTCATCCGGGGTGATCGGGCGCTCGGCCAAGACAAAGGTCGATTTTCCAAGCAGTTCCGGGAATGTCTTCGCGCGATCTTTGAGGCAATACATCGCGCGCTCCAAACCCTCGGCTTGGGGTGCCGTAAGGGCAGGCTGACCTGCGGCCTCCAGATAGGCTTCGATTTCGCGCCGCAGCGCGGCATCATCGGCCTGCGCGATATGCTGGCCGCAAAGATTTTCGAGCTTTTTCAGGTCGAATTGCGCGGGGCTTTTGCGGATGCCGTCAAGGTCGAACCATTCCTGCGCCTGCGCGTCGGTAAAGAATTCATCGTCCCCGTGGCTCCAGCCCAGCCGGGCAAGGTAGTTGCGCATTCCCGCTGCCGGATAGCCCATCACCTGATATTCCTGCGCCCCCAGGGCCCCGTGACGTTTCGACAGCTTCTTGCCGTCCGCGCCGTGGATCAGCGGGATATGCGCCCAGACCGGCACGTCCCAGCCCATCGCCTCATAGATCATCATCTGGCGGGCGGCGTTGTTGAGGTGGTCATCGCCGCGCACCACATGGGTCACGCCCATATCGTGATCGTCCACCACCACGGCGAGCATATAAACCGGTGTACCGTCCGAGCGCAGCAGGATCATATCGTCAAGCTGATCGTTGCGGATGGTCACATCCCCCTGCACCTGATCGCGGATCACGGTGGTGCCTTCCAGCGGCGCTTTGATGCGGATCACGTAGGGCGCGTCGGGGTGGCTTGCCGGATCGGCGTCGCGCCAGGGCGAGCGGTAGAGCGTGCTGCGTCCCTCGGCGCGTGCGGCCTCGCGGAATGCGGTGATTTCTTCTTGGCTGGCGAAGCATTTATAGGCTTTGCCCGCCGCAAGCAGCTCATGTGCGACTTCGGCATGGCGGGGGGCGTTTTCGAACTGGCTGACGATTTCGCCGTCGTGATCTAGGCCCAGCCAAGACATGCCGGCAAGAATCGCTTTCGTCGCCTCTGGGGTGGAACGCGCGCGGTCGGTGTCTTCGATGCGCAGCAGGAATTTACCCCCGCGGCCACGGGCATAGAGCCAATTAAACAGGGCGGTACGCGCCCCGCCGATGTGCAAGAACCCGGTAGGAGACGGGGCGAAACGGGTCACAACAGGGGCGTTCATGGCGGTGGGCCTTTCGGTCAGAGATATTGTGCTCGGAGCGGCGTTTACCATTTGGTAACCCTACCGGTCCTAGGATTTGAAGTCTGTCTACCCAGTGCGATCCGCGGGGGCAAGCATGGGCCTTTGGAACCAGTTCAGCACCGTGATGCTGCGCCAGCGGGGGCATCTGTTCGGCTGGGTGCCGGTCTGTCTCGCTTTGGGGATCGGATGGTATTTTTCGCTGGGGGTGGAGCCTTCGATACCATTGCTTTGGGCCACCGCACTCGCCGTCGCCGCGTTGGCGGTTGTGGCGCGGGCCTTGTCTGAGGTTACCGCACCCTTCGCGGTCGGTGTGGCCTTGGTCCTGCTGGGATTGCTCCTCGCGGCGGTTCGGGCGCATTCGATGAGCGCCCCCGTGCTTGGCTGGCGTTACTACGGCGCTGTCGAAGGGCGCGTCGTGGCGCTTGACCGTAGCCAATCGGATGCGCCGCGTGTCACGCTTGATCAGGTCCGGCTGGAGCGTGTGCCGCCCGCGCGGACGCCAAGCCGGGTCCGGGTCTCGCTCCACTCGAAACTCCCCGGCGCGGTTGCGCCCAAGCCGGGCATGCAGGTGATGACCACCGCGCATCTGTCGCCGCCCGCGGGCCCGGTTGAGCCCGGCGGATTTGATTTTCAGCGCCACGCTTGGTTCGCGGGGCTGGGGGCAGTCGGCTATGCCCGGGTGCCGTTATTGGGGACCGCAGAGCCAGCCGAAAGAGACCCCGGACTGGCCCTGTTTCGGTTGCGCATGGCCGCATCGGCGCGAGTGCGCGCGCATCTGCCCGGTGATATTGGCGGTTTTGCGGCCGCCATCACCACCGGCGACCGCAGCGCCATTTCGCAAGCCGCGCTGCAAAACCTGCGCAGCAGCAATCTGGCTCATCTATTAGCGATTTCGGGGCTGCACATGGGGCTGCTCAGTGCGGTCGTCTTTGGCGCGGCGCGGTTGATCCTCGCTTTGCATCCGGTCTCGGCCACAGGGTGGCCCAGCCGCAGCATCGCGGCGGCAGCTGCGCTTATCGCCGCCACCGGCTATCTCGCGCTCTCGGGCGGAAATGTCGCGACCGAGCGGGCCTATATTATGTGCGCCGTCGCATTATGCGCGCTGATGATCGGGCGGCGGGCGATTTCGTTGCGGGCCGTCGCCGTGGCGGGGATCATCGTGCTGACCCTGCGCCCCGAGGCGCTGATGGGGCCGGGGTTCCAGATGTCCTTCGCCGCGACTACAGCGCTTGTCGCTGTTTTTGGCTGGATGCGCGATTTCGAGGTTGAGGTCATCCCCAAGCGCCTTCGCCCGGTCGCTGCTGTCGTGATCTCTTCGACCGTTGCGGGTTTCGCCACCGCGCCGATTTCCGCCGCGCATTTTAACACGGTCGCCCATTACGGGCTGGTGGCAAACCTGCTTTCGGTTCCGTTGATGGGCGTTTTGGTCATCCCCGCCGCCGTGCTGGCCGCCATCCTCGCGCCCATCGGAGGCGAGGGGCTGCCGCTTTGGGCGATGGGGCTCGGCCTGAGGTGGATACTATCAGTTGCGGATCTGGTGGCGCATCTGCCCGGCGCGCGCAGTTTCGTGCCGGGGCCGGGGGGATGGGTGCTGCCGCTTCTGTCGCTTGGATTTCTATGGCTCATCCTGTGGCAAGGCCGCATGCGCTGGTTGGGCGCGCCCGCGATGCTGCTGTCATTCGCTCTTTGGCAGGGAGCCACGCGCCCCGATGTGCTTGTCGCTGATACTGGGACGTTGGTCGGTGTAATGACTCCGGCGGGCAGGGCGCTTAGCAAAGAACGGGGCGCAGGGTTTATTGCCCGCAATTGGTTGGAAAATGACGGCGACGGCGTCGATCAGGCCATGGCCGCCCAAAGGTGGGCAGCGCAAAAAGCCGGTATCATCCACCTTTCAGGAAAACGCGCCGTCGCCGCATTTACCGGCTGCCAGCCAGAAGAAATTGTGGTGGCAACCGTTGAAATGAAGGCAGCCCAGCCTTTGGGCTGCCCGGTCTATGATCCCGTTCGCTTACGTGAAACCGGCGCCCTGGCGCTAACCAAATCGTCCCAAGGTTGGCAGATCACCACCGCTAGGGACCGTGCCGGCCTGCGTTTGTGGAACGGCAGGCCAAAGCGTCAGTAGGTACGGATCAACCCCACCAGTCGGCCTTGAACCTTAACCTTATCCGAAGGCAGTACGCGGGTTTCATAAGCCGCGTTCGCCGCTTCCAACGCGACCGAAGACCCCTGCCTACGAAAACGTTTCAGCGTCGCCTCTTGATCCTCGACCAACGCGACCACGATATCACCGTTGTCGGCCACAGATGTCTCCCGGATCACCACGATGTCGCCGTCATTAATGCCTGCCTCAATCATCGAGTCGCCCCGCACCTCAAGCGCGTAATGCTCGCCTTGACCAGCGATCATTCCACCGGGAACCGTAACGCTATGCGAGACTTGTGAAATCGCCTCAATCGGAACACCGGCAGCGATCCGACCCATGACGGGCACATCAAAGGCGTGCTGCGCCGTGACGGATTGTGCAGCAGACGGCGGCGGGGTGTCGGGGCGATCCCCGTCGATCACGCGCGGGGCGAAACCGGGCGCACCGCCGAGGCTTTCCGGAAGTTTAACCACTTCGATCGCGCGGGCACGATGGGCAAGGCGCCGGATAAATCCGCGTTCTTCTAGTGCCGTGATTAAACGGTGAATGCCAGATTTTGACCGCAGATCGAGTGCCAATTTCATCTCATCAAAACTCGGCGGGACGCCGTCGCGCTGCACGCGCTGATGAATGAAGGAGAGCAAATCGAGTTGTTTTTTGGTCAGCATGGCACGGCCCCTGAAGCTTTTATTGCTTTTGTTCTAGGGATGTTCTTGTTTTGTGTCAACCGCTGCAGGCGTTAAATCAAAATGTACCGCTGCATATCTCCGGCATTCCTTGCTGGATCCGCGGGCGGACGGATCATCAATGCATCGGCCTGCGCCAAGACAGACAGGAGGGATGAATCCTGCCGATCATCCGGATAAAGCGCCCCATCGCGAAGCCGGGCTCGCATATAGTGCGCTCGCGGTCCATTCGGGCCAATGCCGCGCCCGAGGGGCGCTTCGCGCAGGGGGGCTTGTAGGTCTTGCAGCCCCAACATCCGCCGCAGCATGGGCAACACGAAGACCGCCCCGCAAACCATTGCAGAAACTGGGTTTCCCGGCAGCCCGATCATCGCGGAAGCTCCGATTTTGCCTGCCATCAGGGGCTTGCCCGGGCGCATGGCGACCTTGTAGAAAGCCTGCTCCATGCCAAGCTCAGCCGCGACCGGCGCAATCAGGTCGTGATCGCCCACCGAAGCGCCGCCGATCGTGACAATAAGGTCCGCGCCGCGGGCCAAGGCGAATGCTTGTTTGAGCGAGGCCGCGGTGTCGCGCGCGATGGGCAACATACGCACCTCGGCGCCTGCATCCTCGAACATCGCGGCAAGGCCGTAGCTGTTGGAGGCGATGATCTGGTCTGGGCCAGGGCTCTCGCCGGGTTGTACCAATTCATCCCCTGTGGCGAGGATCGCGATGACAGGTTTGCGGGCAACTGGCACTTTCGCGACGTTCATCGCGGCGAGCAATGCCACGTCGGCGGGGCGCAGAATGCGCGGGGCGGTGAGCTCTTCCCCCTCAGCAAAATCACCCCCCGCAGGGCGGATATTGTCTTTGTCATCAATGCGGTGGCCAAGGGTGATAAGGTTGCCGCGCCGGGTGACATCCTCTTGGATCACCACGAAATCGGCCCCATCGGGGATCGGTGCGCCTGTGAAGATGCGGATGGCTTGCCCGGCGCGGAGCGTACCTGCGTAGCCATGGCCCGCCGCGGCCTCGCCAACCACCTTGAACATCGCGTCCGGCTCGACCTCAGCCCGGCGCAGTGCGTAGCCGTCCATAGAGGACGCGGCAAAGGGCGGTTGGCTACGCTGCGCCATCACGGGTCGTGACAAGACGCGGCCATTTGCGGCCCGCAGAGCGACTTCTTCGGTTTCTAGCGGGGTGACGAGGTCTAAAACAGCCGCCATTGCCGCTTCAACGCTGATCATGTCGCCTCATAACGGCCTGATTTGCCACCGTCTTTCAGTGTGACCCGCGTGCCGCCAATCTCCATCGCCTTATCCACCGCTTTTGCCATATCATAAACCGTGAGCGCGGTCACCGAGGCGGCGGTGAGGGCTTCCATCTCTACGCCGGTTTGACCGGTTGTCTTGACGGTGGCCGAGATCCGGATGCCCGGTAGGGTGGCGTCGGGGGTGAGATCAACGCTCACTTTCGTGATCGGCAAAGGGTGACAGAGCGGGATCAGATCCGCCGTGCGTTTGGCCGCCATGATCCCGGCAAGCCTTGCGACGCCGAGAACATCACCTTTTCTAGCACGTCCTTCGGTAATAATTTCAAGAGTTTCGGGTGCCATCTTGATGTAGCTTTCGGCTCTGGCCACGCGAGAGGTGACGGCCTTGTCCGAGACATCGACCATATGTGCGTCACCCTCGGCGTCGAAATGCGTTAGCGCCATTACATGCCTCCCGGGATGAGGGGGCTGGCCAGTAAATCGCGGGTGGCCTGTTCAACATCTTCTTGCCGCATGAGGCTTTCGCCGATCAAGAAACAGCGCGCGCCATAAACCGCCATATCGGCGAGGTCCGCAGGGGTGTAGAGGCCGGATTCACAGACCAGCATCCGATCGGACGGCACCGCTTCCGAGAGTTGACGTGTCACATCAAGAGAGGTCTCGAAAGTATTGAGATTGCGGTTATTAATCCCGATCATACGGCTCGTAAGCTTTTCGGCGCGGGCCAGTTCTGCCGCGTCATGCACTTCGATCAGCGCATCCATGCCCCAGTCCTGTGCGGCTTGCTCCAACTCGGCGGCCTGCGCATCAGAGACAGAGGCCATGATGATCAAAATGCAATCCGCGCCAAGGCTGCGCGCTTCGGCGACTTGATAGGGGTCGTAAAGGAAATCCTTGCGCAGCACCGGAAGATCGCAGGCTGCGCGAGCCTCGACCAAGAACTCTTTCGCACCTTGAAAACTGGGCGTATCGGTCAAAACCGATAGGCAGGTGGCGCCGCCTGCGGCATAAGCGCGGGCAAGGTCGGCGGGTTCGAAATCTTCCCGGATCAGCCCTTTCGACGGGCTGGCTTTCTTGATCTCGGCAATCAGGCCATAGCCCTCGCGGGAGGCTTCGTGCAGGCGCTGCGCAAAGGGGCGCACGGGCGGTGCTGCACGGGCGGCGGCCTCCATGTCAGCCTGCGATTTTTCGGCCTTCGCAGCGGCGATTTCTTCCAGCTTATAGGCTTTGATTTTTTCCAGAATAGTGGCGGTCATGGCATCCTCACGGCTTTGTCCAATGTATGCCGGGCTTGCCTTGGCCCTGCAACCAGTCATTCACCCGGCTGAAGGGGCGCGAGCCAAAGAAGCCGCGCCGGGCGGAAAGCGGCGAAGGGTGCGGTGTCTCGATCTTGAGGTTTTGCGCCGGGTCAACCTGCGCCGCGGCCTTCTGCGCATGGGCGCCCCAGAGCAAATAGGCGCGGGGGCGATCCGAGAGGCGGGCCAGCACCTGAGCGGTCAGCGTTTGCCAACCGAGTTTCGCATGTCCATTTGCACAGCCTGCCGGAACGGTCAGCACGTTGTTCAGCAACAGGACGCCTTGTTCGGCCCAGAACCGCAGATCGGGGTCTTCAGGAGATGCGCCAAGATCGTCTTGTAACTCTTTGAAGATATTGGCAAGCGAACGCGGTATCGGGCGTACGTGAGGCTCAGCTGAGAAGGCATAGCCGTGCGCATGGCCCGGCGTGGGATAGGGGTCTTGGCCGAGGATCACCACCTCTACCGCTGCGGGTTGAAGGTGTTCAAGTGCTGCGAATATTTTGGGAGCGGGCGGCAAAATCTCACGCGGCTCGGCAGCTAGCCGTTGGGCGATGCGCGGCCAGTCCGCAGCGAAAAAGGGTAGTTCGGCCCAATCGCCAAGCGCGCTGAGGCTTGGCGGTGTCATTTCGACTGGCTGATCTGCGCCACTTTTTCGATCCGGTCACGCGCTGCGCCGCTGTCGATGCTTTCACGGGCCATTTCGACGCCGGTTTTCAAATCGGGGGCCACATCCGCTACGACCAAGGCAGAGGCCGCGTTGAGCAACACAGCGTCGCGGTAACCTGATGGAACACCGTCTAACAACGCTTTGAAATGTTTGGTGTTCTCGGCAGGTTCACCCCCGGCGATGGCCTCAAATGGATGGACCGGCAGGCCCGCGTCTTCGGGGTGCAATTCGCGCAAGTTAACCACGCCGTTTTCCAGTGCGGCGACCCAGCTAACGCCGGTGATGGTCAGCTCATCCGTGCCGTCGGACCCGTGCACGAGCCACGCTTTTTCAGAGCCGAGCTGTTTCAGCGTCAGTGCCATCGGTTCAATCAGATCGCGGCTGTAGGCACCGGTAAGCTGGCGTTTGACGCCTGCGGGATTGGTGAGCGGGCCGAGGATGTTAAAGATCGTGCGGGTGCCAAGCTCGGACCTTGTAGGCATGACATGGGCGACAGCGGGGTGATGCATGGGGGCCATCATGAAACCGATGCCCGCCTCGGCCAATTCACGCTCGACCACCGCAGGGCCGACCATGACGTTGATACCAAGCTGCGACAGCGCGTCGGAAGCGCCGGATTTCGAGCTGAGGTTGCGGTTGCCATGTTTGGCCACCACCGCACCTGCGCCCGCGGCCACGAAGGCGGCGGCGGTCGAGATGTTCAGCGTCCCCTTGCCATCACCGCCCGTGCCGACGATGTCGATCGCCCCTTCGGGTGCGCGCACGGCATTGCATTTGCTGCGCATAACCTGTGCGGCGGCGGCATATTCGGTGACCGTTTCGCCGCGCGTGCGCAGGGCCATGAGAAATCCCCCGATCTGGCTTGGCGTGGCTTCGCCTTCGAAGAGGATTTCAAAGGCCTCCACAGCCTGATCCGAGGTGAGCGGCCCGTTGGCAGCGGCGTCAAGCAAGGGTTTCAACGCGCTACTCATGCCGGGACCTTCATCTCATTCAGGAAGTTTTGCAGCAGGGCGTGACCATGCTCGGACCGGATCGATTCTGGATGGAATTGCACGCCGTGCAACGGCAGGTCGCGGTGTTGCAGGCCCATGATCGTGCCGTCTTCGAGTGCTGCGGTGATCTCAAGACACTCCGGCAGGCTTGCGCGTTCCACCACCAGCGAGTGATAGCGCGTGGCCCCAAAGGGCGAGGGCAGCCCGGCAAAGACACCGCGCCCCTCATGTTGCATCTGGCCCAGCTTGCCGTGCACGATGTCATCCGCACGCACGACCTTGCCGCCAAAGGCTTGGCCAAGGGTCTGATGGCCAAGGCAGACGCCCAAGAGCGGCACCCGCGCTTCGGCAGCGGCGTGGGTCAGCTCTAGGCATATCCCCGCTTGGTCAGGGTCACAGGGGCCGGGGGACAGCAAGATACCGGCGGGGTTCATGGCCATCGCTTCGTCCACGCTGAGCGCGTCGTTGCGGTGCACCTGCACATCCGCCCCGAGGCTGCCCAGATAGTGGACCAAGTTATAGGTAAAGCTGTCGTAGTTATCGATGAGCAGCAGCACAGGCAGGCATTTCTTTGTATTAGGACTGGAGAAACCGCGCCGGAGCGCGGTATAGGTTTTGGCATACATGTTCAGGCTTGAACCCCATCGTCAAGAGTTTGGGGCAAGCCAATTGAGGGGAACGCCGGGCTTTCTGGCCATGGCGCAGACAGCAGGAGTAGCGCAGATGGCACGCGGAGTTCTGAGCGGGCTGATTTGGGGGGGTGTGACGTGCATCGGTGTGGCCGGTGCGGTGTCGTTGATGATGCCCTTGCCCTTGCCACCGCAGGTGGGCGATGCGCCCGGCTCTGGTCCCGCCCCGGCGCGGATCAATGTGACCGATGCAGGTGAGCAGGGGCGCAGCCGCGATTCTGCGCCTGTGTTGAATGCCCCCGCGCCGCGTGCCGATGTGCCTGAGCAAGACAGCCTTGCCGCGCTTGACCCCGACACGCAGACGTCGGCCAGCCTGCCAGAGACCGGCAGCGCTGAGGGGCTCAGCACCCCCGCGGCACCGGAGGGGCAAACCCCGATGTCTCCGGGCGCGGAAGAACCGGTGTTGCCCAATCCGCAGGCCGTGGCCCCCGATGCGCCGCAGGCCGCCGACGAGCTTTCGATCAGCACCGAACCCGCGCAGCCGCCTGCACCGGATGTGGCCGATATCGAAGGGGCGTTTGACGCGCCGCAAGGCATGGAAGCGCCGGAGGTCGAGGAGGACGAGGCGATCACCCTGCCAGCGGAAGAGGTCGCCGTTGAAGAGGATGCGGTGCCGGAACCGGCACCGGAGAGTGATATCGTCGAGACTCCGCCTGTCGTTGATGCCGAGGAAGATGCGCCTACACTCGAGGCTGCACCTCAATCCACCGCAGCAGACACCCCCGCGCCGGTGGAAGAGCCGCAGTCTGCAGAAGCGACGCCCGAACCCGCCGATACGGAGAGCGATGGCCGACCGAACATCGGCACACCCGCAGTCACTTTGGCAGACCGTGATACGGGGGTGGTGATTAACCGCCCCGGTGCGACACCCGCGGCAGAGCCCGCCGAGGCTGACGAGATTGTGAACGACGATCCCCGCCCCGTGGTGGTCAACAGCCTTGCCGGAGCCCAGCCCGACGGCAAGCCGCTGATGAGCGTGGTCTTGATCGATGATGGCACTTCGGTCACCGCGGGCAGCGCCGGGCTGGCCGCGCTGCGCAGTTTTCCCTATCCGCTGAGCTTTGCGGTCGACAGCGGCCTCTCGGACGCGGCGGAACGGGTGGAAACCTATCGCGAGGCCGGGTTTGAGGTCTTGGCGCTGGTCGATCTGCCGCAGGGCGCACAGCCAAGCGATGCCGAGACCGCCTTTGCCGCCACGCTCGACCGGATCGGGCCCGTGGTCGGTGTGCTGGAAGGGACCCAGAGCGGCTTTCAAGGCAGCCGGGCGCTGGCCGATCAAGTGACGGATATCCTTGCGCAGTCTGGCCACGGGCTGGTGACGCAGGACAAAGGGCTGAACACCATGCCGAAACTGGCGCGGAAGGCCGGGGTGCCTGCGGATCCGGTGTTTCGCGATTTCGACAGCAAGGACCAGACCGCACGGGTGATCCGCCGCTTCCTCGATCAAGCGGCGTTCAAGGCCGGGCAAGAGGGGGCGGTGATCATGCTGGGCCGTCTGCGGCCCGATACCGTCTCGGCGCTGCTGCTTTGGGGCCTGCAGGACCGGGCCAGCGATGTGGCCTTGGTCCCGATCTCGGCAGTCTTGCTGCGCGAGGAGTGACCCCGCGCAGGGTATGGCCCTGAATTAGATGATCTCGTCTTCGTCGAAAAGCGGGTCTTCTTCCAACTGATTGACCAGTTCATCCACCGTCGCCTCTGCCGCGCGGGGGCTGAGCTTGGCGAGGTGAAAGACCGCGTCGCCTTCGTTGACGATCGGCAGAATGGCACGCCCAATAAGAATGCCCGGTGCATCGGCCAGCAGTTCGGCCTCTTCTTTGCCAAAGGGGTCCGACACGATGGCAAGCAGATCGCCTTCGGCCACCGTCTCACCCTCGGCACGGAAGGTGCGCAGCAGGCCGCCCGCAGGCGCACGAAGCCAATGGGAAGCGGTGCAGATGTAAGGCGCACTGCGGGCGCTGGCGATGCCCTTGGCGGGCAGCATGTCTTGGCCGCGCATCACCCGCAGGATGCCCGCTAGACCCGCACGCACGGCCATCTCGTCAAAGCGCAGCCCTTCGCCCGCTTCATAAAGCAGAATCGGCGTGCCTTCGCGCGCCGCAACCGCGCGCAACGATCCATCGCGCAGCGGCGAGGTCAGCACCACCGGCGCGCCGAAATCCATCGCCATCTTATGGGTCACCTTGTCGGCGGGCGAAACGCGCACCTGCGGCAGGTTCGTGCGGTGGATCGCCGCCGAATGCAGATCGACACCAAAGTCGCAGCGCAGCACCACCTCTTGCAGGAAAATATGCGCCAGCCGCGCGCCAAGGCTGCCCGAAGGCGAGCCGGGGAAACAGCGGTTCAGGTCGCGGCGGTCGGGCAGGTAGCGTGAGCGGTTGAGAAAGCCAAAGGAGTTCACCACCGGCACCACGATCAGCGTACCGCGCAGGGCGGAGAGCTGCGGCGCGCGCAGCAGTCGGCGCGTGATCTCAACGCCGATGACCTCATCCCCATGCACGGCAGCCGAGACGAACATCGTCGGCCCCGGACGTTTGCCGTGATAGATCTCAAGCGACAGATGCACCGGCGTGTGATCCGGCAGGATTGAGACGGGCAGGTCGACCGCAAGGCTGCTGCCGGGGGCAACGGAATGCCCCGCAATCTGAAAGGGGGCCCGGTTTGGCATGGTCAGCTATTCCTTTTGCCGCCAAAGCGCGAGGCGTCGGCAGCAGCGCGGCGGATTGCACCGGATTTGTGAACGGTTTCCATAAACTCCGCCTCTGGGTCGCTGTCATAGACAACGCCGCCACCGGCTTGAATATAAAGTGTTTCGTCCTTCACCACCGCCGTGCGCAGGGCGATGCACATGTCCATGTCGCCGCCCGCGCTGAAATAGCCCACGCCACCGCCATAGACGCCACGCTTTTCGGGCTCCAACTCGTCGATGATCTCCATCGCGCGGACCTTGGGCGCGCCCGAGACGGTGCCTGCGGGCATCCCAGCAAAGAAGGCATCAAGCGCATCGCAGCCCTCTTTCAACTCACCGACCACGTTGGAGACGATGTGCATGACGTGGCTGTAGCGTTCGACGATGAACTCTTCGGTGGGGCGCACGGTACCGATCTTGGCGACCCGGCCCACATCGTTGCGGCCCAGATCGAGCAGCATGAGGTGTTCGGCCAGTTCTTTGGGATCGCTCAGCAGATCGGCCTCCAACGCGCGGTCTTCCTCCGGCGTGGCGCCGCGCTTGCGGGTGCCGGCGATGGGGCGAATGGTGACTTCGTTGCCAAAGACCCGCACGAGGATTTCGGGGCTTGCGCCGACCACATGGAAGCCGCCGAAGTTGAAATAGAACATGAAGGGCGAGGGGTTGGTGCGCCGCAGGCTGCGGTAAAGTGCGAAGGGGGGCTGGGTAAACCCTTGGGCCCAACGCTGGCTTGGCACCACCTGAAAGATATCGCCCGCCTTGATGTAATCGCGCGCCTTTTCGACGGCGGCCTTGTACCCGTCGTGGGTGAAATTGCTCACCGACTCCGGCGCGTCTTCGGCCTCTCCCAAATCGCGGGAGGTCTGCGGCATGGCGCGTTCCAGATCGCGCACCGCGTCCATCACCCGCTCGGCGGCTTGGGCATAAGCGGCGCGCGCCGTCTGACCCTCGGACACCCAAGCGGGGGAGACGATGGTGACTTCGCCCTTCACCCCATCCAGCACGGCCACGACCGAGGGGCGCATCATCACCGCATCAGGCAGGCCCAAAGGGTCAGGGTTCACATTGGGCAGATGTTCGACCAGCCGGATCATGTCATAGCCGAGATAGCCAAAGAGACCCGCAGCGGCTTGGGGCAGATCATCGGGCAGGGTGATGCGCGATTCCGCGATGACATCGCGCAGACGGTCCAGCGGATCGCCGGGCATGTCCTCAAAGGCATCCGCATCATAGCGCGCCGCACGGTTCAGTGCTGCGGTCTCACCCCGGCAACGCCAGATCAGGTCGGGCTTCATGCCGATGATGGAATAGCGTCCGCGCACGTCGCCGCCGGTCACGGATTCCAGCACAAAGGCATTCTCCGCCGCGCCCGTCAGTTTGAGCATCAGCGACACCGGCGTGTCGAGGTCGGCGGCAAGGCGGGTGTAGACGATCTGGTTTTCGCCCGCTTCATAAGCGCGGGCGAAAGTGACGAAATCCGGGGTCAGGGCCATCAAATTTGCCTATCAGGGAAAGTTCACATGCACGGCACTGACCGCGCGCTGGTCGATCTGGGGATCGGCATCGCGCATCACTGCATTGCTGTAGATATCGAAAAGACCTTGGGCCAGTGCCTGATCCAACTGCTGTGAGAGGCGGGTCAACAGCGCTTGGGTCTGGTCGTCCTCGCCTGCAGGGGTCACGGCATCAAGGCGCAGAACCACAACGCTGTCACCTGCGGGCAGGACCGCGACGCCACCTTCGTTGAGGTCAAAGACCTGATCCATGAAGTTGTCGGGCGTGCCGTCGACATAGGAGCTGCGGGTCATGCCTTCGCCAAGCTGCGGCGTGAGACCGGCGGCTTCGAAACCACCTTCTTCGGCCAATGTGCCGGTCAGGCTTTCGGCCTTGGCGGTCAGCGCCTCTACGATCTGAGCGTTGCGCCACGCGGTCTCAACCGCATCGCGGGCCTGCTCGAAAGGTTCGGGGCGCTCTGGCTCGGTCTCATCAAGGCGCATGGCGAAAACGCCGCCGTCTTCCAATTGGTCGATCTGCGGGAAGGCATCCGCGCTCAGGCTTGCTGCGGCTTCACGGAAGGCGCCATAGGCGGCGATGCCCTCGCTGCTCTCTTGGGTCCAGTCGATGGTGCCGAGGTTCATTTTGGTTTCCTCGGCCAGATCTTCAAGCGTGGCCCCTCCGGCGAGGCGGTCGTCGATTTCCTGTGCGCGGGCTTCGACGGCGCGGGTCGCGCGGGAAATGGCGAGGGTTTCTTCCAGCACCTCACGGGCCTCTTCGAAAGGCACGTTCTGCGCAGGCAGAACTGCGTTCACTCGGAAGAGGGCCGGCCCAAGCGAAGTGGGCAGGGGGCCAACGATGTCGCCGCTTTGCGCCCCAAACACCGCGTCACCGGCGGCGTCGAGATCGGATTTGGCCAGGTCGCCCATATCCACATCCGCCAGAGCCAAGCCGCGCGCTTCGACCAGCGCCTCAAAGGTGGTGCCGTCAACTTCGAGCGCTGCTGCGGCCTGCGTGGCGGCCTCTTCGTTGGCAAAGACCAGACGCTCGACCAAGCGACGCTCGGGCTGGTCGTATTCATCGCTGCGGGCGTCATATTCGGCGCGCAGCTCTTCTTCGGGCACCTCAACCTCGTCCAGCAAGTCTTCGGGGCGGAGCCATGCATAGGTGATGCTTTTGCTGGCGGGCAGCATGAAGTCATCGGTGTTGGCGTCGTAATAGGCCTGAAGCTCATCGGCTGTCGGCGCGGCCACGGGGGTGTCGAGGTCACTTTCGCTGAGGCGGGCCCAAGTAAAGCTACGCTGTTCGGCGACGTAGTCGACCAACGTGCGGGCATAGGTGTCGGGCATGGAAACACCGCCCAGAACCGCACGCTGCAACAGGCCGCGCGCGGCCTCTTCGCGGATCGAACGCTCGAACTCGGCCTCGCTCATGCCGCTTTGCTGAAGGGCGAAACGATAGCCTTCGCGGTCGAAGTTGCCATCGATCCCTTGGAACGCCGAAATGGCCACGATCTCGTCGCGCAGGGTGGCATCGCCGATGGAGAGGCCCATTTCGTCGGCTTCGTGATCCAGCGCGCGGTTGCGGACAATCCGTTGCAGAACGGCGCGGTCCAGACCCATCTCTTGGGCGCGGGCAAAGGACAGGCTCTCGCCGGTTTGTGCTTCAATCGCGCGGATTTCCTGCTGCAATTGGCGGGCGTATTGATCGACCGAGATCGACTTGTCCCCGACCGTGCCAATGCTGCGCAGATTGCCGCTGAGGTTGATCGCACCAAAGCCGCCAAGACCCAAGATCAGAAGGGCCATCAAGGCCCAAACGGCGGTTTTCGAAAAGCTGAAGCCTTTTTTGGCCATGACACGGTCCCTCGTTAATTTCGGACCTGTCTATGCGTTGCGTGGCAGGGCTGCAAGCCTGTCGAAAAGCACTTCGAGACCGGCGGTGTCGAGGTTTGCAAAGGCGATGCGCAACTGGCTTTCGCCGCGCGCGTCTCCCTCGGGCTGGAACATCGTGCCGGGCAGGCAAAGCACGCCTGCATCGCGCACCAGTTGCGGGGCCAGTTCCGCCGAGGAGAGGTCAAAGGGATGTCGCAAATAGGCGAAATAGCCACCCAGCCCGAGCAATTCCCAACCCAGCGGTTCGATCTTGGGCATCAGCGCGGAAATCGCGGCGCGGCGTGCGAGGATCTCTTCGCGTTCGCCGGCGAGCCACGGGCCAAGGTTTTGCATCCCCCAGAGCGCGCCATGCTGGCCGATCTGCGCCGGGCAAATGGCCACGGTATCGAGAAACTTCTCAACCTCTGCCAGCCGCGCCTTGCTGGCGATCAGCGCGCCGACGCGGTGGCCGGTCAGGCGGTAGGCTTTGGAAAA
>Ga0208315_1000430_pt1 | contig 31737 bp, 46 predicted proteins | sample MalvireepMed_215_FD_184239 | JGI IMG/M metagenome (GOLD analysis project Ga0208315, IMG submission 184239) | Marine viral communities from the Global Malaspina Expedition - Malaspina viral metaG DeepMed_215 (SPAdes) (version 2) | ecosystem: Environmental > Aquatic > Marine > Oceanic | place...
GAGCCAGCGCCGGAACCCAAGCCTCCCGCCGGTCACGCCGAGCGCCTGGCCCGGCTTGTGGCCCTGTGTGCCTGCAACGAGGACGCTGCGGCGATGTGGGCGACCCGCGAGAAGACAGCCGCCGGCACATCCGCCGCTCAGCTGGGAACGATGGAAACCCTGATTGAGCGCGGACTCGAAGAGCAAGCGGCAAACAGGTTAGAAGAAGATCTCGGCAAGGCTTCAGCCAAGGGGCTATCTGCCGGTGCGTTCGGGGCTCAGGTGATTATCCCCTGGGCCGAAGACCAAATCCCATACTAGGAGGACGAGAAAATGGCACTAGGTGATCGAGGATATGGCGAGACAAAGCACGAGCGCTGGGAAGCCCAGAACGACGATCTACCAGACGGGGATCACGTTGGCCGGCTCTTCGAGTTTCGGTGCTGGGAAGCCAAGAGCGGGCTTGATTATGCGAGCTTTGGATTCGAGGTTGATTGCGATGGCAGCAGCTTCAAGGTGCAGCGGTTTTATGGGCTGGTGACGAAGAGCGGAGCCAACCGGGGATGGGTGCTGGAGCGGGACTTGAGGACGATCCTTGGACGCTCGCCAGACGTCGAGGAAATCCAATCAAATGGACACACTGGCCCCATTGCGTCGGCGCTAGTTGGCGCGCGGGTGCGGCTATACAAGGGCGAGCGGTCGGGCTATCACGATCTTTATATTGACGGCTTGGCCGATGCTGCCAGCCCCGTCAGCGTGTCGGACTTCGACTGATGACCGCCGCGCCGATGACGACGAAGGAGATCCTTGAGACCACCGATCAGATCGTGATGCTCGCCGACCAGGCTGAAGTCGCGTCTCAGGTCGACGGCTGGAGGGAGGGCTACGATCTTGAGCGCAAGATCTCCGCCCTCTGTGACGAGCTCGGCGACGAGGTGCCCAGAAAGCTGGATTCGATCTCATTCGTGATCGACCGGATCGGGGCAGAAGCGGACCAACTCAGGGAGTGGGAGCTGGAGCTGGCAGCAAAGCGCCGCGCGCGGAAGCAGGCAATCGTCTGGCTAAAGAGCGCCGCCGCCGCAATCTTGCATGGAGCCAGAGACGCTGAGATGTTCGTGGGCGACGATGGCTCGGTAAGAGTCAACAAGCGCCACGGGGCGACCCGAAGCCACTGGCTGCAAACGACGACTCAGATCCAGTGTCCGGATGATGTCGGCAGGTGGCCGGAGGAGTGGATCAAGGTCAAGCGAGAAGGATCCAGAAGCGCCGCAAAGAAGGCCTTGGAGGCTGGCGGCTCCCGAGATGGATTTGCGCTGATTGAGATCGAGGGCTGGAGGAGCAGATAAAATGTCGGGTTCCGGCTGCCGCCCACCCCCACAAGCCTCACCCGGTGGCAGTCGGCAAGTTCGAGCCGGGTGGGGCGCTCCTGGGAGGGAGAGATGAAGATGCTGGGATTGATGTTGGTTGTCGCTTTGGTTGTATTTGTTGCCGCGCGAAGGGACGACCCAGAGCGGCGGATGCGGGAGCGGCTAAAGCGCCGCCTCCGGTCGGGGCTGGCAAAGCCAGAAAGGAAGATCTCGTGGAAGCTTTAACCGCCGCCCTTGGCGTCGGCGCTCCCTGTGAGCCGCCAGACGCTGCCTGGTTCCGATGGAACGGCGATCTGTGGGCCACTAATGGGCACGTGCTGATCAATGATTCGGTGACGGTTTGCGCTGCTGGCTGGGCGACGGGGATCAGCGCCGCAACGCGCCGTGAGCTATTCGACCGTATGGGCGGATCCCGGTGGCGAAACTGCAACGAGATTGGCCCCAGATGCCAACTAGACGAAGACAACAATGTTGGTGTTATCTGGCGGCAGGACGGGCTGCCCGTCGCCGTCGACGCCTGTTACTGGTCCCCGGTCTTCGCCGCCCTGGCGGTCGAGCAGGGCGACGACTGGCGCGGCCCGGTTCGATGCCTGAATCGCAGGAGGAGGGTCTTTGCTTATGTGATGCCGCTCGACTATGAGCCGGCGGAGCTGGAGGTGGATGTGGAGCGCTGGGAGGCTTGCCGTGATTCTTGACGAAGATCTTGAGCTGTGGGCAGATGGCAGATCCGAGCCGGATCAGATTGAAGCTCGCGCGATTGCTCACGAACTGTGGGAAGCCCGCCAGAGGCTTGCAGCCCTGGAAGATGGTCAATGTGCGGACAGGATGGATCTACACGTTTGCTCGATGTCTGCGGGCCACGGCGGGAACCATCGGGACTTTGATTCCCTGGCGGTCTGGTCGTGAGTACCTGGCGTTGCATGATCCCCGGTCAGCCCATCGGCAAGGGACGTCCCAGGGTCGCCCGTCGAGGCTCAGGCGTCGTTGCCTATACGCCAGGTCCAACAAGGCGATGGGAGGCGATAGCGGCGACGACGATGGCCCAGGAGTGGGGCGCGCGGGCTCCGCTGGATGAGCCGGCCCAGGCGGCAATCGTCGCCAGCTTCTCCCGGCCCCAGAGGCTGATCTGTAAACACAAGCGGGCCTGCTCGTGCTCGCCCGAAGCCGTGCCGCACATCACCAGACCCGACGCCGACAACGTAGCAAAGGCCGTGCTCGATGCGGCCCAGGCCGGCGGAGTCCTTCGCGATGACTGCCTGGTCTGGCAAGTCACGCTGGTCAAGTCCTATGCTGCTCAGGACTCCGGGCCGATGGTTGAGCTGCGGCTCTGGTGGGGCGAGTGATGTACGTGTCTCGCAAAAGCGCGATCCTGATTCTTCGGATGGCTCTTGTGACTTGCCCCTGCCACAAGCGGCGGGAGTTGATTCTGGACGCCTTGGCCGACCTGGGCTGGTGCCATGGGGCGTAAGGCGGATCCGGTGCAGTGGAACGGGCACCGATACCCGACGCTCGGCTGGGCGATTGGCGATGCCTTGATCCTTTATCCGTCGATGTCCGACGGAGATCTGGCGGCGCTTCTCGATGTCAGCGTGGCCCGTGTTCAATACTGGCGAAGCAAGGCAGGGATCCCGCCGAGCGGGCAGCGGGGCCGAGCGTGAGCGCAACGAACAGATCACCGCTGAGTGATGAGATCGTGTTGGTCGGCCTATCCGGCGGCATTGACTCTGCCGCAGCGGCGCTGCTTGCGAGGGAGCGCTGGCCCGATCTGCCGTTCGCCGCGCTACACCAGAACCTGGGGTGGGACGATCCAGACGCAGAGGACGACGCCCGCAAGGTGGCAGAAAGGATCGGAGCACCGCTTACCGTCCAGCGACCAGAGATCGCGGCGCTCTGGCGAGATCGGAAATTCCTGCCCATGTCTGGCATGCCGTGCCCTGCCGCGCTAGAGCAGAAAGCAGAACCTGCGATGCTGTGGGCTATCGAGCAACTGGGCGGCGCAGCACACTGGAGGGGCGCACTGTCTACGCGCAGAGCGCGCGAGTTCGTTGTGGACAAGCATCCGGACGCCTTCGGACTCTATTGCATAGGCTACCTGGCAGGCGAGGAATCGCGGGCGGCAAAGTATCGGCACCACTGGCCCGATGCACTGGGTCGGCCAGTGTTTCCGCTACTTGAGGCAGGCAAGAACAAGGACGATGCGCGGGCGATCTTGAAGCGGCACGGCATCGCGATCAACTATCGCGGACACCTTCGGCGCTCCTGCCAGCCGTGTGTCCACTGGAGCAACGCAGAGCGCGAGCTTCTGGCGACGGCAAGACCAGAACATGCGGCAGAGGTTGCAGCGCTTGAGCGGGAGATCGGGCGAACCTTTGATCGGCGCGGGCCACTTGACACCCTGCCGAGGCGCACAAAGCCGGAAGCAGAGCAGGGGCTGTTTGCCTTCGTTGACGGCGGGTGTGGGGCCTGGTGTAAATGAGCGCAACGAACAGATCCGCAGTCCGTCGCGCAGACCGGGGCAGCCCGTGAGACTCTGGGACATTCAGCAAGGCGACTGCCTCGACCTGCTGCGGGCTCTGCCTGACAACTGCATCGACGCCATCGTCACAGATCCACCCTACGGCTTGAGCCCTGACGGACGGTGCCGCACCTGGGACGACATCGAGAGCGGGCGCAAGGGCGGCGGCTTCATGGGTAAGCAGTGGGATGCTGCCGTCCCGGGCGTGACCTGGGCGCGGGAGTGTCTTAGGGTCTGTTCGCCCGGCGCGCACATCGTGGCCTTTGGCGGGCAGCGCACGATCCACCGCTTGATCTGCGGCCTTGAGGATGCCGGGTGGGAGATCCGCGACCTGGGCGCGTGGCAGCAGTGGCAGGGCTTCCCAAAATCGCTCGCGGTCGGCAAGGCCATTGACGCGCACCACGGCGCAGAGCGTGAAGTGGTTGGCGAGAGGACCGTAGCCGCCGACAAGTGGACCGAGCCGGGCAGGCAGGCCCTCGCGGCTGGCGTGGGGTCCTACTCGATCCCAACATCGGCACCAGCCACCGAAGACGCGCGCAAGTGGGAAGGCTACGGAACCGCGCTCAAGCCTTGCCTTGAGCCTTGGACCCTAGCCCGCAAGCCGCTAGATGGCACAGTCGCGGAGAACGTCCTCAAGTGGGGCACAGGCGCGCTAAATATCGACGGGTGCCGCTATGGGTACGGCGATCCGGCATGGCCTGGGCCTGGGGATGAATGGCGCGACAATAGGGACGCTGGGCCGCAGTCAAGCGGTGCGGTGCCGTGGGCAAGCGGGACGAAGGACGCGCACGATCTAGGCCGATGGCCCGCCAACGTGTACGCCTGCCCCAAGGCATCCAGGGGTGAAAGGGAGGCCGGGTGCGGGCATCTCAAGCCGATGTCGCGTGACGACGTAACTGGTAGAGAGCCTGACAGCGCGGGAGCGAAGCACGCGAGGGCGGGCATCACGGCGTCGGGCGAGATCCGCAACGGGCATCCCACCGTGAAGCCTGCCGCGCTCATGGCTTGGCTGTGTCGCCTCGTGGGCGGGCAGCCCGGCAGCTTGATCCTAGACCCCTTCGCGGGCAGCGGCACCACCGGGATCGCAGCCTTGCGCGAGGGCTTCAGGTTCCTGGGCTTCGAGCTTGATCCTGAGTACATCCAGATCGCAGAGGCCCGGATCACTGGTGACGCTCCGCTCTTTAATCGCAGAGACAAGAATGTAGCCGCCTGCTAGACTCCCCACCACTACCCAGCGCGGCATCCGTCCTCCCCTCGATCTGATGCCGCCACCCGAGCAACGCCCCAGGACCTGATCGCCTGGGGCGTTGCTGCGTTCTGGGCCCCTCTGGTTTATTTTCCGAGATACCTTTACAGGTAAAGCGGCATCGACTAACCTACATACAGATCGAACAAACAAACCGGAGGACGAGACGATGACCGCACAACAGGTACACGACAAGCTCAAGGGTGACCGCGCTTACATGTGGAGCCGACAGCACCGCGACCACCGCAATATGATGATCGTCCTCAGGGCGCACGGACTCAGGTTCTCTTGGAGGCACGCCGACGCCCTGATCAACTTCGTCGCGGAGGGGGCCTGAGACGGACCTCACCAGCGCAGACCTGAAAAGAAAGATCCGAAGCGGATACAAGATCAGGGCGAACTGCCCCGGCTGCTGCCCAGACACCGAAGGCCGCGCAACCTTCCATCCGAGGTGGGAGGGCGACCATGACTGCGAAGCCGAGACAGGGGACGCGGTTTGGCGTTGTGGCAACTGTGAGTTTGAGGTTGCGCGTAGGGTCCGAAGGTCGCCAGTGCAGGTCAGGCTTGCGCGCTTACGGGCAGAGATGGAGGTGGCCTGAGACGGACCTCACCACACGCCCCGACCTTCTGACCGTGGCGAGGGAACTTGCCGCCGCCCTTGAGGCTTATTGCGACGACCACAACAGCGACCGGCCCACGGATCCCACGGTGCTTCTGCCGGATCTACTGGCCGCAATCAAAGACGCCGAGGAGAATTAGATGGGACGCCCAGCACTGCCAGACGAGTTAATCAGGCGAGCTAGAACAATCAGAATGACTGATCGGGAGTGGGACGACATCCAAGCGGCAGCAACGGAGCGAGGGGTCAGTGCCAGCGCGTATCTGCGGATCCTGACGCGCCCAGACGCCCGTAGAGCCGTCGGACGACTCAAGCCTTAGTCAGCCTCGCGATCTTGCGCTCGACCGCTCTGCGGCGAACACGGGTCATCTGTGGGCCCCGCTTCTCCAGCAGGTCTCGAAGTCGATCCGCTCGGAGCCCTTGGCGCTTGGCTCGTCGCTCGATGGCGCGCATCACGCCCAGCACCGCCAGCGCGGCCAGGAAGAATCCGAACCAATCCAGCGCCTCAGCCAGTGGGCCGAACGACGACAGGTCGATCAGACGGTCGAGGCGGTAGGCCACCTCGGCGGCGATGCGGGCGTCCTTCGCGGCAACCGATAGGCCGACCAGCTCAGCACCCAGTTCCACCGCCACCTCTTCGCAGAGGTCAGCGATTGGCCCGTGATGCTCTTCGACGAACGCCGCCGCCTGCCGCTCCTTGCTGAGGCGTCGCTGTTGCTTGGTCATGTTGCGCTCCTGATGGGCTCCCCCGGCTCGCCGCAATCAGGGCAAACAAGGGCGCCAGTGTAGACGTTCGGGCATGAAACGCAGGCCCGTGGCTCCACCTCCTGGCGCTGCTGGTCGTCTGGGCCAGGACAGGGGCAGTCGACCCAGTGCTCCTCACACGCCAGACACCAATAGTTCCCACAGTCTTCGCAGACGATGAGGTTGCGGTGAGGGTCAGTCACGCCTTGCGCCCATCGCATCGACGCCGGCTTGGCCTAGCAGGTACGCCACGAACACGCCGGCAGCCAGCTCCAGAGCCTTCTCAGGCGCAACTTCTGCGGACAGGACGGACGAGGCAATGGGGAGCAGAGATCCCATCAGGGCGATCCACAGTTTGCGGGACTTCAGCTTGTCGGGCAGGGCGGGAAGGGCCATCGGTCACTCCTTCGGCAGCGGTGGAAGAAAAGAAAAGGACGAGTCGTCGTCGTCCCCAGAGTCGTCGTCAGCCGTTGCCGGCTCTGGCTCTGGCGGTGGAACGTCTGAGATCATGTGATAGCCCAGGATGGCGACGAGCACGCCAGCGATCCCGATCCCAGTGAGCGTCTTACTTTCCCTGTGAGTCATCACTTGATCTCCCAGTGGGGCAAATCTAAGAAATTGGAATCCCTCAGCCCGTCCTTGGTCGTGAGCGCATCCCCGTCCCAGTCTCCGCCCCAACGGATCCGCTCGCTGATACCGAGCTGGGAGGCTACACCGAAGACGAAGCCAGCAAAGTGCCTCATGCGTTCCTGACCTCGGCGATTCCACTCGATGGGATAGGGCACCACATCGACGGCTCGAGACAGCGGCAGCGCAAGATGCTTGCTGTTCATTGTCTTACTCATCCCCTTGCGGACTAGCTCGGCTTGCCGCTCTGGCGTTCGCTGACCCTCAAGGATGGTGCAATCGTAGAACTTGATCACTTCTGAAAAGAGCGTGACTAAGTCGCCGTGGCATCCGTCCAGCTTCGCCCAGCTCTTGGAACTAAATTTAGGCATCAGCTTCGGTCCACCTTGTCAGAGAGTCTCTCGATGCTCTTGCCCAGAGAATCGAGGCTGGCAGTTAACGACCTCGGCGTATAGCACAGGGGCAGCCCGTCAGGATCGGTCTTGGCTAGGATTGCAGCCATCTGGACCGTGGATCCCCGAAGGTCTGCGACTCCGCTCTGGAGGTCGTCCACCTTGTCGTCGATCTTGTTGAGCTTGCCGATGGCCTCGTCGCAATCCATATCGTCCGACGATGCAGCCGTGTCGCGCTTGGCGATGTATTGCAGGAATTCCCGAACGATCAGCACCAGCAAGATCCCTGCCGCCGATACCCCGCCAATGCCTGCCCCGAGGTCTTCCATCCGATCCTCACGCGCTATAATTGTCCCTGGCCGGGTCCTCAATGGACCGCATCGCCATCAGCAGCCCGAGCCCACCGGGCTCCCATGTGATCGACTCGACCAAGCATAGCCGCTCGGTTAGATCGATCCCGCTGTCTGTCAATAGCACAGCATCGCCCAGCTCCAGAAAGCCAAAGGCAGCAGAAACCCGATAAACGAAGAGCCGGGAGGGGAGCGCAAATGCTCTGGCCCACCAGCCCGCTACCTTTGCAGCCGTGGCCTCGGAGTAAATAACCTCCGAGCTGGCCTCCATCACCCGGGGCCCATACCGAGACCAACTGCGCCGAAGGTGCAAGTTGCTGGCAGCGCTTTCTGTGACGACTGTGTTCTCGTCCCCGGTCAGAACGTAAATGCTTGAGGGCTTGTTCTTCTGGTTGTTCCAGGCGTAGCTGAGTCGGATCTCGTTGATGATGTCGTCATAGTCGGAATAACTCACGGGGCCATCCCGGTAAGCCTCGCCCCGGTCCGCTGAGATGCTGGCAACCGTCTCAGATGCTGTTGCACCATATCGCCACAGAATGAAGTGGAGCCCATTCGCTCCCTTGAAGCGCGGCGAGATTGGCAGGATCGGCAGCAAATGCTCCTGGGCAAACTCCCAGGGATCCGTCCTCTTGTCTGGGCTAGACAGAACCGCCGTATCGATTTGAAAGGCGTTCAGGTTGTCAACGATGGCAGCCAGTCGGCCCCGGTCCCATTCGACATCTGATTGCTCCATTAACCACCGGAGCACATCGCCGGCACCTCGCATGGTTCCGCCCCCCCTGGCCAGCGTCCCTCCACCCGTCGTGCTGGTCCACCGGATCCAGTATTCGCCCTCGGCGTCGTCTGTGACGCCCGTCCCTGAGATCGAAACCGTCGACACTGGTTGCCCTAGTGAGTCTTGCTCGCGAGTCACAGAAAGCGCTGTTGCTGTCGTTGCTGGATCCCCCTTGACCTCTGTGACTGCGACCCTTGTTGCCGCGACAGCGTGACCGGCGATCAGGATCTTCTCAGTGTCCACCCAGAAGCCGGGAGTCGCGTACACTTCCCCATCCCCAGGAACGCCCAGGATCCGCTGATAGTATTCGCCCTTGAGGTCGTCGCTTGCCGAGGACCACGTGTCATCGCTTACCTTCTCCGTCGGCGACGGCAGTTCCTGCCGGTGTAGCGCCGGCTGATACTCCAGGCTCGCGGTGACTGGCTCGGATGCTTCGCCGTATTCCGGCTGCCGGATGTGCCCGGAAAGCACATCGAGGATCGCAGTCGATGCCGTGTCGTCGTCCCTCAGCCAGAGCTGGAGCGTCCCCAGGGCGGTCGTCAGGTCAAAGCCCCGGGAGATCATGAGCGGAACGTCGACGATCTCGCCCAGGTGTAGAGTGATTCCGATGGACGGCGGATCTGCCTTGTCGGCGAACAGCTCCAGCGCGTCCTCGTAGCTGCCGGCAAACTCGAAGCCAGCACGATAGAAAATATCCCCGCCAGCATCAGGGAACAGCACGGGCTCCTCGGCGAGATAGTAGGTCTGGCCCGCCCAGTCAAGCTGAAAGAGCCAAGTGAGCTGCCCCGTTCGGAGCTGGGCAGGCAGCAGAGGCATCAGACGATCTCTGTGACTGTAACGGTTGCCATGCGATCCACCTCGGTCGCCTGCTCATCGCCCAGGACATGCTCGCGCCGGGAGTCAGACGAGACCCGCCCATAGACAAACTGCCGAGGATTATTGGTGACCAGGCCGCCCGTTCCCGTCGGGATGCGGGAGAAGAAAACCACAGGCTTCTCCTGGCCGGCTGCCGTGGACATCGCGCCCTCTAGCGTTCGGATCACATCCGAGCGGCTAGCAATCGCAAGTCCGCTAGTCGAGCCCGCCACATAATCCGGCAGAGCGTCCGCGTCTTGGACTCTGGAAGCGTCCACGCCCTCGTCCCAGGAGAAGGTGACCTCTCTGGCCGACGGGCCTTTCTTCGTCGCTCTGGTGGTGCCATCGACCCAGGACGCGATCTCGACGTTCTGCCGGCCAATCGTTGTAATTCCTCGACTGTACTGGTGCCCGAAGACCAGCAACGATCCGATCAGGATCTGCCCGATCTCGAAGTATCCGTCTGCCGTCGTCTGAGCTGGGATCCGAAGTCGGAGGTAGCGCGGATCATGATCGAACTCGTGGACAATCAGCGCAACGTCGGGAAGCCAAATCTCAATGTTTCCCGAGGACGGATCCGCCCCGTCGTCCACATCTTCAACTCTGATCGTTGGATGCTTCGCCGTGCTGTCAGTCCACGCGCCCTCTGTGTTTGATTCGATCTTGTGGAAGGTGCCACCTCCAGCCGTCCAGTTAACTGTGCCGCCGACTAGATCGCCATAATGGATATATCGCCCAGCCTTGAATCCGCCAGAGGACGACGGGCGGATCTCCTTGCCGTCCCTCGTGCCCTGAAGGCTGGTTGCCGGCGAGAATCCCTCAGCAGCGTCTAGCGTGCCGATGGTTTGCCAGGCTGCCCCGTCCCAGCGGTCAAGGTCGCAGGTCTGGAAATTGATCCCCAGCAGCACTAGCCCGACGCTCGTGTTGTGCATCTTCGAGGACGTCAGCCCGTCGAGGTCAAAGGCTATTGTGTGCTCTGTTTCGTCGGTGCTGCGCCAGGGGACGCGGGGCGACGGATCCGTGATTGCGTTGTCAATTCTGTAGGTGTAGTCAGTCTCAATGTTCCACGCCTCAGCCTTGGCGGATGGACCGTCTGCCGCTTCAATCTTAACGCCGTCTTTGATTAGCGCCTGCCGGTCGACCGTCGGAAATCCTCGCCCCTTGAGGTTTGCCGGATTGTCCCAGCTGTCTCCCAGGCTGGCCTGGTCGGATGTCGCTGGCGACCAGTAGCGCCCCCAGCCGCACACGCCGACAAGATGCCAGGCCGAGTTATCGGCGTTGGCGCTCATGTGTCCCCACTCCACCTCAGAGTTGTCTGCCGTGGCATCGCTCGCCAGGCTGGCTTCTGGCCCCTCTGTCCATTCGAGGATGTGGGCAGCTCTGGCGTACCATGTCCTGATGTTGCCTCGGATGTCTACGCTGATCCGGTGGTACATCAGCGACGAGGTTAGCGTTAGATCCTCGCTGACGGCTGGCGTGATGCTGGTCGCGCCAATAACGTCGTAGAGCTGCCAGCCGTCATGAGCCAGACGATATCTCCCGATATACCGGGTAGAAGATCCGTCGGCGACAATCACCGTGAACGTGATGTCATCGGCAACCTTGGAGCCCTCGTTGTCGTCGATCTCAACTGCGAAGGTTGCCACGATCTGATCAACCGACCCAGCAAACTCCTTGCTGTAGAGGATGCCGGCTGCCGTCGAATCCAGCTTGAGCCCTGCCGCCGTCGTCGGCACAAGCGAGCCGGCGCGGGTCCTTGTCGCCAGAGACACTGAGCCGGCGCCAGACGCGGTCCAGCCGACGCTGTTCGGCTCGTCTGTGGGGAACCAGACCTTGCCCTCCCCGCCGCTGTCGCCAGCCGAGTAGGCTACTGTGTCGTTCATTCGCCAGGTGCCGTTGATGTCAGAGAACGGCAAAGTATGAGCGCCAAATCCCCCCAGATGCAGGACGACCTCGCCGCCGTCATCAAAGGCATTGTCCTCAGTTTCAAATCGAGACAGCATCACGGCCCGACCGCCGATGCTTTCAACCGCATATTCAGTAAGAACCGATCCAAGTGTTGAGTCGTGTGCGATCCCCTCGTGGTCGTTGATTGGCTCCCAGGTTTCGCCGTCGTCTTGAGACCAGAAGATCGTGCAAGGTCTAAACGCCGTGGACGGCGCGGCCACTCCGTCGTCTGAGGTGCTCATCAGGTAGATCGGCCCGTCCTCGTCTCGCCACATTGCGAGCGGGTGGTCGTCAATCTGATCGGCTCCACCAAAGACAGTCGTCGTTGCTGAGGAGCTGGTGCTTGCTAGGAAGGCAGACGGGATCTGGCGCACCGTGAGCACATAATTCGTCGTCGAGTCAATCGAGCCCAGCACAAACCCGCTAGCCTCTCCAGGCACCACACGAACCGCCGAGATATCAGCGCCGACCTCCGTCTTCCAGTCGGCAATTACCTGAGTGAAGCTCATGCCCAGATCGTCGGAGGCATACTGGGCCATCGTGTCTTCTGCGGATGCGTTCTCGAACCGGAGCCACATCCCGACCTCGCCAGCGCTATAAGCCACGGCAATCGCGACGATCTCTCGGTCGTTTCTGGTTCTAAGCGCCATGTCCGAGTAGACAGACCAAGACGCGCCATCGTCATCCGACCTCAGGACCTGCACCTGCTTTTTGTTCGGGCCGGTTCGCAGGAACATAAGCACCGCCCCACCCGGAATCTGGAGGAGCGCCGGCCCGGACTGGGAGACTGCGGGATCTAGCGTCAGCTCGACAGTCGTCCAAAGCGCGGAGGTTGGATCGTAACTGTAGACCCGGTTCTTGATTGCCGATCCGCTCGTGAATTCGCTGCCAACTGCCAGCAGCTTGTCGGAGTCGAGTCGGATCATGTCAAAGGTGAGGACCGTTGCCACGGTCGACGTATATTGAAGCGTCTCCCACCCGGTGATCACTGAGTAGGGATCCCAGCCCTTGTATCCCTTCGAGCTGTCCACAGTGGCATCGCGCCAAACATACTGGGCTTGCTCAACTCCCGGATGACCGGCCAGCTGAGTCAGGATCTCGAGATGTCCACCCTCGCCCTGATCGCCTGACGCCTTGAGCACCATGTCGGATTCTTCCGACGGCTCAGGAACGCCAGTGCGTGGTCCCGCCTGAGTAAATACGCTCTCTGGCTCCGCTCCGGTTTCCTCCAGAATATTGGACACCTTGAACCGACCATCTGGGATCAGAAGCCCCTGGTATCTGTCCGCGCTGACATCGCTGCCCATGATCAGATGCTCCTGAATGGATTGTGTCGGCCAATGCGGCGAGGTCGAACCGAGCGGAATTCCCTGTTGAGTCTGCCCGATCCAGTCCGCAAGGACTCGTGAACCATCGCATCGACGACGCGGTTACCAACCTGCATCACTGTCACGTTCGGGCCGTCAGCGCCGCGCCGCCCCTGATTGAGACTGCCGATCCCCTCAGGACCACCGGCTGCCGCAACTCCCTGAGGAGATAGCACTGCCTCGCGAGCTCGCGCCCTGATTGTGACCTCGTCGTGAGCACCGCCTGCGGATACCATGCCGCCGCTATGGAACTGGGGCGGGGGCTGGCTGGCAATGGTCGCAATAGCTGCCACGCCTGCCGCCGTAGCGAGCCCCGCCATGATCAGGCCAACCACGATATTTGGAGCCGTCGCCAGGGCGTTAATTGCAGCAAGCGCTGTGTTGACCGTGGCTTGTACGATTGCAAGGGCCTGGGTCCGCTTCCAGCTCTCCTCCGCCTCGGCCTTCTCCTGCTGGCTCTGCCGCTCAAGGGCTGCCTGCCGGTTCTCTAGCCGCTCCCGCTCTTGGCTGCTCAGGGTTTCCGTTAGTCGCTCTTCGATGGCTTCGATCTGATCTGCGGTTTCTTGGATTGCTGAAACCCGAACATTCATCTCGGCGGCTGCGGCATCGCTGATAATTCCGAAGATCTGATCGCTGAGGTCTTGCGCGGCTGCCAGCGCCTTAAACCCGTCCTCCTTCCGCTTCCTTGCGGCCCGCTCGTCTTCGTCTTGAACTCGCTTGATGTCTGCGATCTTCGCGTCGGCTACCTCTTGCGCGATCCGCTTCTCCTCCACCGCCGCATCGCCCAGAGCCATCAGCGCGTCAAGCGCCGCCTGCCCTGCCTCGTTGCTGGCCGCAGTAAGCTCCTTTGTCGCCTGGGTCGCCAGGTTCGTTTCTGCCGCCACACGCCCAGCACCCTTTGCGACTTCAGGTAGGACGGTCTCCGCCCTAAGCATCCCCTCCAGCAGGCCAGTCGCTGCCGCGTCGGCGTCCACCAGCGCGCCCTCCATGCCGGCCACGGACTGCTCCAGCTCTGCCTGCTTCCCCTGAAGCCTCGATGTGACTCCTACTGCCTCGTCCCACTGAAAACTCAGCGCCTTAAATGCCTGCTCTGCTCGAAGCGCCCCGACCTCGATAGCAAGCAAGGTCGGCTCGATGCGCGCGCGTGCCTTCAGGAAAATAGAAACCGCAGACGCAATAGACGGAGCGATCCAATCCTGAAAGACAGCTACCACCGTCTGGCCGAAGTCCTCAATGTCTCCGGTCTCTCTGAACGTAGAGACCGCCTCGCGGATCCCATTCGCCATCCCCGTCAATACAGGCATCAGGGGAGCCAGGAAGTCGTCTCGAAGCGCGCCAAAAGATCGACCCATCAGCGAGACGGCATCAGTCAGCATCTCCCCCTGGGCGGCAGCCTCGTTGCTGATAATTCCCGCCTCGCGCACAAGCTCGGTGTTTGCCCGGATGGCCTCGCCGCCGTCAGAGAACGCTGCCAGCATGTCCAGGGCACCCCGGCCAAGCAGCGCCTGAGCCACCTGGGCGCGCTGGCTCTGGCTGGTCATCCGGCCCAGGCCGTCAGCAATCAGCGCCATCCGCTCCTCAAGAGGGACCGACTCCAGTTGCTCAGATGTCAGACGAAGATCCTCTAGCGCCTCCTTTTGTAGCTTGCTGCCCTTAGACGCCAGCCCGAGATTGACGGACAGCTTCTGGATCGCGTTGGCGGTTGTTTCCGCGCTGACGCCTCCCAGCTCGAGAGCGCCAGATATGAGCTGCAATTCCTCTGCGCTGGTGCCGATGGCCTTGGCCTTCTTCGCGATAGCGTCGAACCTGGCAGCGGCCCCGATGGCTGCCTTCGTGATCCCGGCAATCGCGACAGCTGAAGCCGTGGCAGCGATTGCAACGCCCTTGATTGCAACCGACCCGGCCCTGGCTGCGGTCTCGGCAGCTCTGAGCCCAGCAGATCCCTTCTTGCCGACGTCATCGGACAGGGCCCTGCCGGTGTCCTTGCCTGCCCGCTCGGCGTCCGCGAGTGCGGCGCGCAGTTCGCTGACATCTCCAGAGAACCGAAACTCGATTTTTTTGCCCATCAGCTACCACCAAACCAGAAGCTGAGTGCGGACTCCTTCGCCCCGTCCCGCTTCATCGTCCCGCGAAGATCCCCCGGCTTGCTTGACTCGCTCCTGGCCGGATGCGTCAGCATCCAAACATGGGCAAGATCTCCGGCGGTTGCGGGTACGCCTTGGATCATCCTGAGATCCTCTGGGCTAATGCGTCCGCCTCTACCAGCACGACGGCCAGTAGCACGAGCGATGTGCCAATAAGCCAGCAACTCCACTCGCGTCTGATGGTCGAAGCGAAGCAAGGCATCGGGATCTCCAAACAGGCTCAGCCCGAGGTCAATGGCGAGGAAGTCTCCGAAGCCGTCTTCGTCGCAGTAAAATTTACCTGCTCGTCCACCTCCTGGGGACGCGGCAGGTTGGCGACGATCAGCTTTGAGCCGACCTCGGAGATCATGGGCTCCAGCTGCTCAGTCGTATAACCAGCCTCGTGCAACTCTGACAGCACCTCGGCCCCATAATCTAAGAGCCCGTCAGGCCCGCGAGGATAGTCCCTGCGGCGCGTTTCCAGGTCCAGGGACGCATGGGCCCAGCACGTGCCCAGGGCGGCTCCTACGGCCTCCTCGGTCAGCTCTGCGGCCAGTGGGTCGATCTCGTCTGAGTCAGTCCAGATCCCAGACTCGATCATGGGCCGAAGCAACCGGCCCACCACCGACGGGCGCGGAACCCTGAAGTGGTGGACGCCTCGGTCAGGGACCTCCACCGAGAAGTAGATAGGCCGATCAGGAATCGTCCGCGCTGGGTTTGCTTGCTTCACTCTTCTTTCCCTTCTTTGCCGCACGCTTGCGCTCGGCGTTTAGCTCGGCCTGTAGGGCCCCGATCTCCCGGGACCGCTTGCGCCTGGCGTCCATAACAGCCGCCTCTAGCTTCTCGATCTTGCTAGCCATCAGAGCAGCACCGACGGCTTGGTTGCCCAGCTCGTGCCGTTGATGGTGACGGAGTTCGGGTCACCCTCAGCGACTGAGAAGTTCAAAGTGCAGAAAGGGAGGACCATCAGGTGAGTGTCAGAGGAATCTCCTGCGTTCGTGACGTCCCACTTAAGATCGACGGTGAACACCTCGGCATCGTCAGCGGACGCGCTGGTGCTGAGAGTCGACACCCAGTTTGAATCAACGTCCCCACTCTGGTTCACGATGTCCATCAGGGTTTCGGTGCTGGCGTCCGTCATATCGCGGAAGTAAGCCGAGAATGAAAAAGTTAGAGGCGCCTCGTCCCCTAGCCTGAGGCTGGGCTGGGCGCCGAGCTTGCCGCGATCTAGAAAATTATTGACCGCCCCCTGGGGGCCGGGACTGGTGATGCTCAGGTCGCCCGTTTCGAAGCTGACCACATACGAGTTAGAACCCGTTGCAACTGCGCCCGCCGAGTCAAACCCACCACCGCCTGCGGTGGCCTGTGATGCGAATGTGAGGGTCCCATCGAGACGGGTCTTTACCACTTGTGACTCTGCCATCTTGTGCTCCTAGCGGCCCCGCCTGCGGGTCCTCTCTCGTTGTGTGATTCGGGAGATACTAAACGCTCCCCGCAATTCTTCAAAGACTGTTGGACTGGTAACGCCAGCCGCCTCGAATCCTGCCCGGATCAGCACCTGGGTCGCTTGAGCCCTGGCCACATCTCCAAGCAATGTCCCCGCCTGAGCTGCCGCTTGCGCCGCCGATCTCTGCTGCGCCGCCAGATCAGAGGAGACAATCGACTGGATCTCTTGTGAAACGTTCCGCCAGAATTCCTCCAGCCGCATCTCAATCAATTCTGCCGACGTCCCCTTGTTGACCCAGCTGACATACTCCACCGGGTTCCGCACGAAGAGCACCAGACCCTCGACGAATACTTGCCAGGCGCGAAGACTTCTGCCGGTGTCGACCGGCCAGGCGGAGAAGATCACGCCCTGGATCTGCTCGCTGATCTGGTCGAGAATTTCCCCGATCCGGTCAGCAGCAGACGCCGAGATCGTGGACGGGATCCCCAGCCGGGATGCGGCGTCAATCGTAAAGTCAACCGAACTCACGCCACGTGCCTTTCGATGATCGCCGCCATCCGCTCGCCCACCTTGCGCCAGTCGGCGAGAATGAAGTCCTCAACCTTGGCCGACGCGGTGCCGGCCCGTTCGCCGGCCTTGCGGGTCCATTCGGCGTATGGGACCTGAGTCTTGACCACCGCATTAAGTCTGCGCCGGATGCGGAAGATCCACCCGGCAACGTAGCGCCCCGTCTTAACCGGGAGCGGGCCATCAACCTGGGCCTCTGCGATGATCGATCCGTCCGCCCGACGAAGCGCTGGGAACTTCCTGCGATGACGAACCACCGCGCCGAAGTTGCCCTGTCTGACCCACTCGTCGAAGCGGACCTCAGACTCTGCCAGCTCCTCGGCCAGCTTGCCGATCAGGGCGTCGTTGACCTGGGCGCCCTCGAGCACCCGGTCGAGGTCTGGGCTGGTGACGGTGATCTGGCTCATCAGATTGTCAGATCAAACAGGCAATGGACGCCCAGAGTGATGTCCCAGATCAGCCACTCCCGCGCGCCAGTCAGCCGCTCGGAGTCGGACCAAGTGTCAATCTCGATGTTCTTTGTGGACGCTGTGACGTCGCTTCGGGCATAGCGCTCAAGGAGGTCTAGATTGTCCAGAGCGGCGTCTCTGGTTGTCTCGCGTTGCTTCGGGTTTAGCCGGTGGGCGTACCTGACCAGCACAGTAAACCGCTTATCAATCACAGCCGATCCCCTGGGTCGGAAGTCGCCGTCAGCGGACGAGATGCTGGAGATCGAAAACTGTTGATGGGCTCGCCCCTGGGGACCAGACTCCAGATCGATCCAGTCGCTCTCCGTCAGGCCAGACCGCTCCAGCATGTCCCGGAGATCGTCTCGGACTTCTTTCCTCTCCCGGGCACCTATAGCCATTTGCCGGTGCCTCCTGGGCCGCCCAGATAGACCGCCGCCGGCCCAGACACGCCCTCCTCGCCAGCATCAATGACTCCGTCCTCGTCGTGGTCATACACGAAGCGAAGCCGAGACCACTGGGCCTCGTAGCGCTCAAGGTGATGGGCTGCCATCTCGTCCCAGTTCCCGCCGTCGCCAACAGAGGAGGCAGCGTCAAGGAACAGCAGATAGAAGGCTAGATGTCGATGGACATCAAACAGGGCGTGTGGGCTCATAATCAGCGACGGGCGGCGACCGTCTGCCAGCAGCCGGCGCTGGATCATGTCCCAGGAGTCATCTAGGAATTGCTGAAGGTTCTGCCCAGACGCCAGCAGGGTGGATGCCTCTTGGTGGACTGTCGTCATGTCGTCGGGGATGACCACCGGGTGGATCTCCCGCCGAACCAGGGCGGCTTCCCGTTGGAAGGTGTGCGCGATCCCGTCTGGCATCGTCAGCGTCCAGACAATCAGCCACGAGTCGCCCAGGATCTCCGTCGTTGGCAATGTGCCAGCGCTGATCGCAAAGGTCGCCTTGTCTGCTGTGACTGTGACCGATTGCTCGTCAACGATGGCAGTGCCTTCAGCCCGGAAGACCGAGACCGTCCCAGAGCTGGGAGCGGTCAAGGTGTTGTCATCGTAGATCGCTGCCTCGATGGTATTCGCCCGATCCCGGACAATGAAGTCTGGCACCTTTTGGCTGTTTGAGTATTGCGTTCCCTGGGGCATCAGAGATCCTCGTCAGATGGGAACCAGCCGTCAGCGATGATCTCGTCCGGGGTGTACAGCGCCGCCGTCTCAATCTCTGTTAGCAAAGCCTCAACACTCACCGCCCTGCCGTGTGCCCAGGACCAGACATAGTCAGGGATCTTGACCGCCCCGCGCCCGTCAGAATGAACCAAGACATCCACCGCGCGATCTGTGTTGGTCGCCGGGTTCGGGTATCCGGTGACGGCAGACAGCTCAGCCTCCCTTGCGCGGGCTGCGCCCTCTGTCGATAGGATAAGAAACCGCATCAGCTATCCAATCTTGTATCGGTCCATTAGGTAACTCTCAACAACGGAAAGCTCTTGCTCGCTCAGTGCGCCGTCCCACACGAGGACCTCCATCAGATTGCCGGTGAATTGCTCGTCAGCGAGGCCAGAGGCAAGCGGTGGCTTTGCGGTTCCAATGATGAAGACGTCAGCGTTTCCGCGAAGCCCGACGGCTGCTTCACCGTCGCCATCGGTTCCATTCGTTCGGCTGTTCCAATTCGACCCGTCCGACCAGAGCACCGCAACGAACGGATCCCCGGCTGACACATCCGCCTCGGTGGCAGTGTTGGCGTAAGCATAAGCAGCCGGCGTGCTGGCCTCAACACCTCCCATTAGGGGGACCGGGTTTACCGTGGTGCTTGAGACGCAGATCCCGATCTCCACGTTCATGCTTGCCGTCCCAGTGCCGCAGCAGATGACCGGCGCAGCACCAAAGAAGCTCGCGTTTGAGCTGGTCGGGGTCCAGTCCGAAACAGCGACGGCCACAGTCCATTCCGCCGTATCCGTGAGATCGTCGTGCATGTTGAAGCCCGACGCGGCATTACTCATGCTGGAGTCGTCATCATTTTCAAAGCGAAGAGCCGGTCTGCCAGAGGGGCCTGTTATCAATTCCGGTTGCTCGGCGGCGGTTGACTGGGCGAAGTCTGCGCCGTTGCCGGTCATGTCGGTCCACGACGACACGCCAGAGCCGTTAAGTTCGACGCCAGCATCAGCACGGCACCAGATCATCAGGTGAGTGCTTAGCCGCCGAGGGTCAAATCCCTGGGCGGGATGCTCCGTCTGGACGTCGAGCCTGGGCACTGGCTGCATCTGGCTCGGATGCTTTCGGAAGACCGCCCCCATAGCTACCTGCCGTCGTCAATGTACAGCGTGATCGACATGTCCGTTCCAGCTTCCGCCGCTGGCGTGATTGTCACGAACGGCTGGCCAAAGAACGGGATCGGCGAGGCAAGCAGATCGCTCAAGGTTGCCTCATCGGAATCAAAGGCGAAGTCGGCGGAGTACAACTCCTCCCCGCCGCTAGCTACGTCAGTCTCGTCGTCCTTGTAAACCTTCACGGTTACAGTGTCCGCCGCTCCTGCCGTGTTGTCGGTGATCGTCGCACGAACGCCGAGAAGGCGACCGCCAGCAACGGCAGCACCTCCGTCCTCAGTCACTCCAGCAGTGGCGCTCTCGCTCACCGCCTGATCGGCAAAGCTGAGCGTGTCAGCATTGAAAAGGCCCATGGTTGCTCCCGGATGCGGATTAGGTCAGCGCCACAGTGCCAGACAACAGCGAACCGTCGCTATATCTGACACGAACGGAAAGCGTGTTCCCGCTCTCGTCGAGATGGAAGACGATCTCGTTATTGTCGATCTCGGCGTCTGTCGGGGCTGCGGACTGCGCCCGGACAAAGACTTCCTGGCTGTCATTCACCTTTACGCCGTGGTGAATTGTTTTCGTTCCTTTGGCCATCACTCGCTCCTTGTTAGAGCGCCCCCGTTAGGGGACGAATGATGGAGGGTCTATTACTTGTTAGACCCTCCTCGGATATAGAATCGTCGTTTGCCCTCTGTCACAGACAGGGCAGATGCTTTAGCCTCCTCGCGGGCCTTTGACGGCTTGACGCCGTGATCTACTAGCCGCTTAGTAAAGCGGTCCATAGCCTCCCTGGTGCCTGGCTTCTCGCCGCTCACATCGACACCTGGGGAGATTGCTTGGAGGACTTTCTGATCGTCTTCTTTGTGGGCTGGCCAACCATGGCAGCCAGCCGCTTGGAGGCTGTGTCAAGGCGGGCAGCAAGGACCTGATTGTGAGGGGCGCTCGCCACGTTGGACTCCAGCCGGTCCACCCGGTTTGACTGCTTCTCGACCTCCAGCCGTTTGACGTTGTCGTTAATGTTCGGGACGATGCCAGAGCTGACGAGGTGCCGAAGAAATCCCCGGTAGGGCTCGCCGCCCTCCTTCCAAAAGGCGCGGCCAGCAATGACCTCTACGCCCTCGTGCATGTCCACAAAGACCTTGCCCTTGCCCGCCTTCGGGATCTCCTGGGTGTAGAACCGGAAGTCACCGAGGCGCTCGTCGTTCGGTCGAATAACGCTCCAGCCGCGCCGAGTCGCCTGAGCCACAGCGAGATCCGTTCCCTTGTTGTCGGTGACGCCACCGACGCCGGGATCCAACTTCAGCTTGCCGAGCTGCGGAAACCATTCGCCAGCGTCGGCGTCGAACTGCCACCGATGCGGGTGGTGCATGTAGTAAAAGTTCGCCGCGCTCTTGGCTCTTGCCGACAGCTTCGGGCTATCTGGGCTGCTTTGGCTGGTGGTTCGTTTGCCGACAATCGCTGACATCTAGCTCTCCAGTCTTGCCTTATTGATCCCGCCCGCGCTGGTCACTGTGACCACTGCTTGCGCTCCCTTGCTGCCCGCCCTCGCCGCCTTGCCGGCAGTGTGGAAGCTAAGCTTCCAGCCGTCGGGGATGACTTCGGCGCACACGTGAGACTGATCAAGCCCGAAGCGGCCCCGAGCGAGCGAAACCGCCCGCCCGAGGCTCTCGGCATCGGCTTTGTCTAAAGCCAGATAGGCGTGAACAGCCAATTACCTGTCCGTGATGATCGACACTCCGCGAGCGTCTTCACCAATAGAAACAGCGTTAAAGGCGTGCGCGACGACCCGAGACAGACCAGGGTCTGCGGTTCGAGCAAATTCGGCGTACACGGGCGATCCCGCCGGAACGGCTGCGGCAATGCTGCCAGGCATCGACATCCGCGCGGATGCTTCAGCGTAAGCAACGCCACCGATCCCGAACATCCCGCCAGCGGAGTCAGCGCCCGCGTTGGCAGTTACGACTGAATCACTTGCCCAGATATCAACGCCAAGCAGGCTTCCCTTGAATCCTGGGCCCTTGGCCTGGATCTGGTCCTGGGTGCTTGCAAGGAACTGAATCGCGCCACCTTCCGACCGGAGCGAGCTTTGGAGGTCGGTGTACTGGACGGTGTGCAACACACAAGCCAGGGGAGTCGGAACCACCGCCTGCTCAAGCGTGAAGATCGCGTCATAAAGATCATCGACGGTAAGATCCGCGCCGGTCGTGCCGACAGTGCTGGTGAAGTCGTCAATGACTCCGCAGACCTGATCGGTGAATCGCAACACGTAAGCGTCAGCAGCCGCCTGGGCCAGTCGATTGAGATCGAGCGTGGAGGCGTTTCCGGTAATCATCAGCTTGTCGCTCATGGAGTAGCTGATGATCTGCTGGGCGATGCTGAGACTAAGCGCAGTGTCGCCAATTGCTGTGTTGTCGGTTGCCGTCGTTTCATCGACCGAGGCCGCCGTCATCGGATCGTCAAAGCTGATCTGAGTTGTCGTCAGCGTGTCAGATCCAGATCCGCCGACGTCGCCAAGACGCAAGCAGACAGATCTCAGATCCGTCATGTCGACAAGGTTGGACCAGAGGAGGGTATTCAGGACTTCAGCGGCGCGGAGGTTGTCTCCTTGGCCGGTGAAAGTTGTTTCGTTTGCCACGGTGGGCTCCTAAGAGAATGAGTTGTTAGTTCAGCCTCTGCCCTTATCGCCCGTCAATGGCCGGCGGCGCCGTGGCATCGGTGCGTCCCTGCTTCGCCCGTTACGGTCGGCGGCACCTGTCGCAGGTCAGCGGTTCAAGGCTACAGATCAGCCCGCCCAGCTGTCAACTGCTACCGTTCCAGGGATTGCCGTTAACGCTGGCAACGATGCTTTCCCTGTTCGCTCGGAAGTCCGACAAGCTCATATTTGCGATGCTGCCGGGGACGTAGTCAGGCGGCGGCGGCGGTGTTGTCTGCGCCCCGTTGTTCGTCGTCGGTGCTGGGGCTGGCGTGTGCGGATGAGCAGCCGCCGGGGCCGGCTCGGCATGAGCAGGGGCTGCCGGCTCGGCCTGGGTCGGTGGCGACAGGAAGGGCCGCAGCACCTCAGGCTTGGCCGTGACCTGGCCCTCCCACCAATCGCCCCAGGCTGTCGCGCTGTCGCCGGCCTGAGCTTTGTGCTGCTGGTGCTGAAAGATCATGTAATCCCGAACGCCTGAATCTTTAACGCCCGCCTCCATCATCGCCATGTGGGCAGAGTTGGTGCGGTTCGCAGAATCCAGGGCAGAGCGGGCCTGGCCCAGCTCAGACCGCAGCCCGTCCAGCACGCCGGCCTGGGCCTCGTGGGCTTGCATCCCCGCCTCGAGCTGGGCGACCTTCGCCCGCAGCTCGGCGCCTTGAGCTTCTAGCGCCTTGCGCTTCTCGATTTCCTTGTTCAGTCGCTCTTCTGGGATCATGCCGTCGGTCATCGATTCTCCTATATCGCTCTCGGAAACTGTGCCTGTTCTGCTCGGACTCGCTGGAGCCATCCCGTCGCCTCATCCCTGGTCCAGCCCGGGTTCTCAGCCAAGACCACATCAACAAGGCTTCTCGTCCCCAGCTCGATCCCGGCGCGGGCCTCTTCGATCCGGCTCTTGCGCTCCTCGGCGGTCAGGCTGATCTGAGCATAGCGCAGGTTCCACTCCGCCTCTGGCAGGCTGGATCCCGTGTGTCGGTTCGTCAGCGCCGCAGCCAGCGCGAGCACCTGACGATCTCCAGCTTCCATCTGCGGCAAGAGCGCCCGCTGTCGCTCGCGCACCACCTCGCGCTTTAGGGCGATGGCATAGCCCGACTGGGCCGCGCCGCTTGCCTGAAGGTCAGATGGCGCAATGCCGGCGGACAGCAGCGCCCGCTGCTCATAGCTGTCAATCGCCAGCTGGAGGCCAGACGGGTCCGAGCCGGCTGCCCATTGGAGCGCCTGAACTGGGCCGGGTCCGTCGCTGTCAATCATCAGCATCGTCGTTGGATCTGCCGGCACCTCCGAGCGGCTGCCCTTGGAGCTGCCACGGGTCGCCGCTCCTCGCATGATCCCGTTCGCCATGCCTCTGATCGGGTGGCTGGCGTCTCTGACGCAATAGCCCCAGAAGGTCCAGAACACAGCAACGATCAACGTCGCGTCGACCTGCTCCTTGCCGGTCCAAGCGTCCCAGAGCGCGCCCGTGCCGCCTGAAGCGTGATAGAGGACATGAGGCAGGACCGCCTCGCCGTCAACGATGTAGGGATAGTCAGAGCCTGAGAAGTCGCCGCCCAGGACGTCGGCGGTGATGTCCGACGCTTTGCTGGGGTCAGGTCCGTCGGGCAGCATCACCTTATAGCTGGGCTCTTCGCGCACATCGAGAACGTCCCAGGTCCAAGCGGTCTCCTGCTTGCCGTTCCTTGTCAGCGTGCGGATCCGAGCTTCGACCACCTGATCGGGCTTGCCCGGTCGGTCAGGATGGGCCGACGCCCAGACTAGATCGCTCGGCACCATCCGAAACTGGAGCCCGCCTGGCTCGCCAGGGATCCAGCCGACACGAACTAGGGACTCGCGCATCCCGACTGAGTAGCGTTGGTTCCTCGCCAATACCTGCCAGAGCCAGGCATCTCGAAGCTGGGCGCGGAACTCGTCCAGCGGGTCCTCGGCTACGCCCTCGTGCTCGATGCGCGGCGGGTCGGTGTAGAGCTGGGAAAGCTGGAGAGTTAGCTGCCTGAATAGATTCCGGGACATGTCCCGATAGCCCAGCCGCTCGGCGGTTGAACTGTGGAAGAACTCAGAGATCCGGCGATCTAGATCCTGCCGCCACCAGCCCTCAAGCAGTCGCCGCCGCAAGCGCGAGTGATCCCGCCTGGGCTGGTCGCCAGCGTCGGGCAGGGGTGGGCGCTGCTGCTGGATTCTGGGATCTGGAAAATGCTGCAAGCGGGACTCCGTCAGCGTATCCGCAAGGGTGCCCCGGCACGTGCCCGGGTGTCAAGAAACTCTCTGCCAATGTAGCGGGCAGCGTCTAGCGAGTGAGACAGATCGCGATTGGCAGCCGACCCGCCAGGGCCGCGCCAGTGCCTGAAAGCCTCGATCAGGCTGACGCAGTTCGGGTGGACCGTCAGCGAGCCCCGAACCATCGAGGAGTGAAGCAAGCGCGATGTATACGCCACCGAGCCCGGGCCCTTGCGGGCCGGCTGGATGCGGAACGGCGGCGAGTGCTCAGGCAGGCCAGACATCCGGGCGACGGACTCCGTGAGCAGCTGGTTCACCTTGTACCCGGCCTCGGACTTGCCGGCGCTGTTCGTGTCGCCCCTGGCCTCGTCGATGGCTTCGGGGCCGAGGTCCCACCGCGCCAGCATGTCAAGGATCCCCTGGGCGTCCGCCTCGATCCCCGTGTGCCCTCGGCTCACGTATTCGTCGAGGAACCAGCAGCGGGGATCGTGTCGGTCGGGCTTGAACGCCACCAGCAGCGCGGCCTCCCTGCCGGCGTCTTCGCCGTGGTCGATGCCCAGGCCCAGCTTGACCTCGCAGTCGGGCAGCTCGTCGGTGACCATGGAGTCAGACCAGGCGCCGTAGTAGCGATCAGGCGTCACGCCCTCCCAGTCACCATGGATCCGCTGGGGCCGCTCGCCCTCTAGCGTGTGAGCCGTGATCTGATCTACGTCCGCCTGGGTCAGCCAGGGGCACGATTGGACCGACAGCCCGAAGTGGACCTCTTGGACTGATCCGCGCTCCACCTCCTCCCGAAGCCAGGCGCATGGCCTGCCGATAGGAGTCAGCGTCAGCCAGACCCGGCCCCCGGTGCTTGTCGTCCTCGCCACGCCCTCGGAGAAGACCGACGGGGGCGGGGGCTCGTCGAACCAGACAAAGTCCAACGTCGCCCCTGCTGCGGCCATCGTGCCGGCCTCCTGACTGATAATGCTCAGGCTCGATCCGTTCCGAAGCCGCAGGATCCGCCGCCGACCCACCCGGAAGCCCCTGTCCGCGTCGTATCGACAATCAGGGTGGAGCGAGCCACGGGGCAGCAACTCGGCCAGCCTGGCCTCGACCTCCTTCGCGCTGTCGTCTGAGTATGGAACCAGCCGGCCACGGTTCGGCGCGGGCGGGATTGCCTGGTGGGGATGCTTGCCCAGCAGCCACCAGAGGGCCTCAGCTGCTCCACAGTGGGATTTGCCGACCTGATTAGGTGCGCGGAGCAGCCGAACCCTTCCGGGCGCCTTGTGGAACCGCAGCTGGCCCGGTGTTGGCTGGTAGGCCGCGAGTGGGTTTGCTTTGACCGCAGCCAGCGCAGCCGCGAGGCTCAATGCCGAAGGTCTGCCATGCGGGCTTGAAGCGCCGCCAGGTGCTCAGGCGTCAGCCGCTCGGCCAGGGCGTCCAGCATCCCTTCAGTGTCCATCGTTGCCGACTCGTCCATCCCTTGCTCTGCCTCGATGGCTGCGGCATGGATGATCTTGTCAGTCGCCGTCCCGTGGATCTTGTTGAGGTCGCCGACGCTCATGGCTTCGCGTCTCTCGTCGTCTTCCAGCCGGTCCTTGATTTCTTTGCCAGCCAGAAGGACCAGCTCGGCGGCTGAAGCTAGCGCTGCTCGCTTTGCCTGTTGCAGCTCGTGCCTGTAGGTCTCGTCATTATTGACCCAGCGCCAGACGGTCGATCCTGACTTGATCCCGGCCCGCCTGGCTGCCGCTCGGTAAGTCGCGCCCCGTGCCAGCTCGGCAACCGCCAGCTCCTTTTGTTGCTTTGTTCCGTGTACCCAGTCAGCCATGCCTCTAGATTAACCAGCCCGCCGTCGATGTCCAGAACCAGCAACGCCCCCGAAGGGGCGAAGCGGGTTGGTTGGTGGGCTAGAGGGAGTAACCAAGGCCCTCGTAGTGCCTGTATACAGCGCAGCGGACCCGGGGGCCGGCGGTGGTGCTCCTGAGCCAGAGTTGGATCGACTCTTGAACTGTGATCGCGTCTTCGCCCATCGACGGGGCCAACCATGATTCGATTGTGACAATCGCTCGTTCCATCATATCGGCAAAAAGTCGTTCGCTGCTGGTCATCGTACTGTCCTCCAGTTGTTTGTTCGCTCGATCTGTTAGTAGATTACAGGCCCCGGTTTACCCTGTCAACGTATTGCGGAAAATAAACAAAAAAGAGTCCCAGAACCAGCAACGCCCCCTCGGGGGCGCTGTGGTTGGTTGGTGGGTTAGAAGGGGAGGGCCTCACAATCAGGACAAGATCGTGGTGGCGCGGTGACAACTGGCAGCAGGGATCGTCGGGCAACCCTGGCTTCCGCCTCTCCGAACGAGATCCCCAGGTTGTCAGCCATCTCCTGGGTCCACGCCTGGGCCATCCCGGCGTAGTAGTCGTCCGTCCCGTTGCATCCGCAATCGCCACCCGCCCATGAAGACACACAGCAATAGCCGTCTGCCGCTGCTGTGCCGTGATAGTCGGGAGATCCGTCTTCAAAATAAAAGCTAGCAAGCATTGTCTTGTCCTCCGGTTGTTTGTTCGCTCGATCTGTTAGTAGGATAAACCGACGCCTATTAACCTGTCAACGTATTGCGGAAAATAATTTATCGGTCACAACCAGGGCACGAGTCACCACCGACGATCCACCTTGTTTTTCGGTGGGTGGTAACCGCTCAATCCCGCTTGCTTACTTACTTGCAGACAAACTATCACCACTTCACCACCTAACTTAGATCCCTATATACGCATGTGCATATGCGTATAAATAAAAAAAGATCTACAAGGGAACGCCTGCGCGCGCGCGGCTTCCTATAAAGGAGGGGTGGTGGAACGGTGGTGTAAATCGGCCAGAATCTTGGCTGATTTAGTAACTAGAGGTTATTGCTTTAAGCGTCTCCCGGGTGTACGGTTTCGCCATCGGAGGGCTAGATGCGGGAAAGCTGGCGGCGGTTGCAGAGTGCGATGGCATACATCGATCAGGGGTGGCGGGTTCTTCCGGTTGCCCATGTGGAGGAGGGCAGATGCTCCTGTGGCAAGGCCGGCTGCAAGCATCCGGGCAAGCATCCGATCCTGGCTAAGTGGCCAGAGCGGGCGAGTCTGTCTGGCGAGCAGGCCCAGAAGTGGTGGACAGCCAGAAAGGCCGCGAACGTCGGAATCGCAACAGGCAAAGATTCCGGCCTTGTCGTGCTGGACATCGATCCCAGACACGGCGGGAACGAGTCGCTCGCCGCACTGATCGCCGAACATGGGCCACTGCCGCCAACGCCCGTCTGCCGCACTGGCGGCGGTGGGGAGCATTACTACTTCGCCGCACCGTCAGAGCCCCTGCAAAGCTCTGCGGGGCTGCTGGGGAAGGGCCTCGACATCCGCGCGGAGGGCGGGATGGTGGTTGCTCCTCCCAGCGACCACGCAAGCGGAGCGCCCTATGTCTGGTCCGTCAGCCCCTCAGACGAGGGACCGGCAGCCGTCCCCGGGTGGCTGCTTTCCCGTGTGGCCAGCAGAAAGAAGCCAAAGGACTTGCTGGATCGTGGCCCCGTTGGCGAAGGAGCGAGAAGTGATTGGCTTGCAAGCCGAGCTGGGCACCTTCGCCGAGCCGGGTTTAGCGCCGACGAGATCGACGCCGCGCTACAGGTCGCAAATCAGGCGAGGTGCGAGCCCCCGCTAGGCCGGGAGGAGGTGCGATCTATCGCTCGCAGCATCTCAAAGAAGCCTGCCGGCGATGTGCCAGACAATCCAGACGACTGGAGGCGAGAACTAAAGCAGCGAGTAGATCGGAGTGGAAACGTCCAGGGCTACACCCAGGATCGGCTGAACTTGCGGACGGTGCTTTCGATGGATCCAAGGTGGCGCGGGCAGCTGTGGCTGGACGCTGCCCGGGAGATCGTGATGGTCGGAGATGACCGCGCGTCGGATGTCTCTGCTGTTGATATCGCCAACTGGTGTGCGGAGAACTATGACTGGCGGACGCTGCCGGTCGCGACAGTGATCGAGGCAATATCAAGCGTTGCTCACGAGAACCGCAAGGATCCGCTTCGGGAGATGGTCGAGGGCGCCACATGGGACGGCGAGCCCAGGATCGACACCTGGCTGGAGCGCTCGATCTGTGCTGAGAAAAGGCCACACGCGCGCAAGATCGCCCGCCGGTGGCTAATTCAGGCAGCAGCCCGCGCGCTTGATCCGGGATGCCAGGCCGACACAGTGCTTGTTCTTGTCGGTCCTCAGGGCTGCGGAAAGTCGACGCTTCTGCGGCTGCTGGCTGGCGATGACTGGTTCAGCGATACGGTCTTTGACATGGGCTCCAAGGATCGATTCGTCGCAATCAACTCCGCCTGGATCTATGAGGTCGCAGAGCTGGCAAGCTTTCGCCGCTCAAGGTCAGACAGCATCAAGGCATTTATCAGCAGCCGGCAGGACAATTACCGCGCCCCATTTGCCCGCTCGATGACAGTCCACGACCGGCGAACAGTGATCGTAGCAACAACAAACGAAGACGAGTTCCTGTCGGACTCGACCGGGTCGAGGCGCTTCTGGCCGGTGAGGGTTTCCGGGCCGCTTGATCGGGCGTGGATCGCATCCAATCGGCTGCAACTAATCGCCGAAGCGGCGCAGGCTTATCGCGCTGGTGAGCGCTGGTATTTGGACGGCGATGAAGACGCTGATCGCGTTGCCGCCAGCGAAGACCACGAAGAGCAGGATCCATGGCACGACGAGGTCTTGGCCTGGGCTATAGCCAAGCCCGATCCAATTACCGCAGCAATGGCGCTCGTTGATTGCCTGGGGATGCCCCGCGACCGGCTCACAAAGTCCGACCAGATGCGGATCGGGCGGATCCTGTCTGGTGCCGGCTTCACGAGATCCACTCGCACGCTATTCATCCGAGGCGTTAAGCGGCGGGCGCGGTGCTGGGTCCAGCCAGAATCAACAGGCAGCGTGATCCCATTCGACAAGGGCGACGAGGTGATCTGGTGATCGTCCGAGGCGGCGGGCTGTATCTCCCGCCAGGCGACGAACGGATCCCAGGAATTCGCAGGATCCTTAGGATCCGAAATATCGCACACGCCAAGCACGTATCCGGCCAGGCGCGAGGCACGATCCCGCAATATGCCGAAGCCCCGCCCGAGTGGTCATATGCGACACGAACGATCCCAGGCGGCCACAGGTGGGCGGGCGGGCTCATCGTTCCAAGGAACGCGCCAATCGATGTTCGAGCTACTGTGGACCGCAGCAGCGACGGAGATCCGGCACGCGCGCGGCTGCTGGCGAAGCTCCGCCCATACCAATCTGAGGCGCTAGCCGCCTGGGGCGAATCCGACGACGGTACAATCATCGCCCCCTGTGGCTCAGGCAAGACAACGATGGGCCTGGCAGCCATTGCCGCCTCTGGGCGGCGGGCGCTGATCTTGGTTCACACCAAGGATCTCGCGCGGCAGTGGGAGGAGCGGATCTCGGAGCAGCTGTCAATCCCTGGGCGAGTGGGCCGGATCTGGGATGGCCAGAACAGCGACGGGCAGATCGTGATCGCCACGATCCAATCCCTGATCCGCTGGCCCTGGGCCGCGCTCTATGCCTGGGGCAAGCGCTTTGGCCTGGTCATCATGGACGAAGCCCACCACGCGCCTGCCGAGACATTCTCCGCCGTGCTGGGCGCGTTGCCAGCTCGGCGACGGCTGGGTCTGACGGCAACGCCAGACAGGGAGGATGGCCTGGGCGGGTTCATGTACTGGCACATGGGGCCAAGGTGCTACGAGGTCGAACAGGGGGCCCTGGTTCGCTCAGGAGCCGTCCTGATGCCCGCGCTAAGATTGGTCCCTACCCACTGGCAACCAGTCGACCCTGACGCATCATGGTCGGCCCAGATAACGGAACTCACCCAGGACGGGCGAAGGAACGAGATCCTGATTGGGGCAATTCGCTCTGAGCTGGCCGAGGGGCGTCAGGTGCTGGTGCTTTCTGACCGGGTGGGCCATTGCGAGGCAATCGCGGACGCGCTCAGGGGCTGGGCAATCACTGGCCGGCTCAGCTCGAGGCGCCGGAAGTCGATCTTGCAGCGGGCAAGCGCGGGCCAGATCCGACTAATCGCGGCCACATCGCTCGCCGACGAGGGGCTCGATCTTCCGGGTCTCGATTCGGTGATCCTGGCCACGCCGACCAGGGCACTCGGCAAGCTCCAGCAGCGGATCGGGCGCGTGATGCGGCCAGCGCCTGGCAAGGCCCAGCCCCGCGTGATCGATCTCCGCGATGCCTGGGGGCCGCTCCTGGGTCAGGCCCGCCGCCGCGATGGGCTTTACAGGCGGATCGGGATGTCCCAGTCCGACTGATTGATGCCGGCGACCTCGGCGATCCTGTTGGCAAGGGCGAGGCTTGGTCGGCGGTCGCCCTTGATCAAGTAGCCAGCCATCACGCCAGACACTCCCAGGCGAAGACCCACCGCGCTAAACGATAGGCCCTGCGATGCCTGCCAGGCCCGAAGGCTTCGGCTGGCGCTGCTTTTGTGTTCGTGTTTCATGGCTAAATAATAACCACTGGTTGACATCTGGCAAGCGGGGCCGGTAGGCTCGCTCTTGCAAGTGGCCGTGGGGGCCGCTCAGGAGATCGAACCTTGAAGCATATATATCAGGCGCTCCGCGCCGCTCAAGATCAGGTGCCCGCGCTGGAAAAAGACGGCTTCGCCGACTTCGGATCGGGCTATTCATACATCACCGCAGCTGGAGCAGTTCGGGCGATCCGTCCGGTCCTTGCTGGCTGCGGGCTGCTGGCGCTCTCGACCGGTCACGAGGTGGTCGAGGTCGCGGGCTCCCAGGTGTCAAGGCTTCACGTGCTTTTGGCCCATCCGGAAAGCGGCGAGGAGCTGCGGGCGTCGTTTGATTTGCCCATTGCCCCGACCCGGGGAAGGGACGCCAGCAAGAGCGCGCAAGCGTCCATCACATCGGGGCTCGCTCGATGGCTTCGGGGTCTCGTGCTCGCGGTGGCTGCTGACGACGAGGAGATCGACTCCGCCAGGCCGTCAGCCGTCAGAGCCGAGCCAGCGCCGGCACCCAAGCCTCCCGCCGGTCACGCCGAGCGCCTGGCCCGGCTTGTGGCCCTGTGTGCCTGCAACGAGGACGCTGCGGCGATGTGGGCGACCCGCGAGAAGACAGCCGCCGGCACATCCGCCGCTCA
>Ga0208315_1000444_pt1 | contig 30927 bp, 27 predicted proteins | sample MalvireepMed_215_FD_184239 | JGI IMG/M metagenome (GOLD analysis project Ga0208315, IMG submission 184239) | Marine viral communities from the Global Malaspina Expedition - Malaspina viral metaG DeepMed_215 (SPAdes) (version 2) | ecosystem: Environmental > Aquatic > Marine > Oceanic | place...
CGCATGTGGCGTAAACTGATCGAGGATAACATCCAGCCATTCCCAATTGTATGAGGATTAAATTTGCCGCCCAGCCGCCTTTCAGGGCAGTGGCATCCAACAGAATTCGACAGACATCCATTATTAAATAAAATTGAATAATAGTTCAGACTTTTTAGTTTTTTTGCGCCATCCTGTCGCTGATGCATGGCGAGGCGATCAAAGCCGAAGATGTCGCCAACCGGCGCAAGTCGGCTTAAGCCGCTAAAAGCGCTCGCAAAACAAACACCTGCCTGACTTGCCACCACCCGACAGGCTCAGGCACAGGGAATGTGCGGCTCACAGCAAACCCCGCACATTCCGGATTTTTATAGTCAGGTGACTCTCGTTAAGGCTTTGGGATTTCTTCTTGCCAAAGAAACCACCGCCGCCGGAACTCGACTTGGAGGAATAGGTTGAATTTTCCATACCTGCCGTAATCGACAGATCGTTATAGGCCATGACATCAAGCTTGCCGTCGGCCTCAACGGTAGAGGCATCAATCCCCACATTGCTAACGGTCATGGCAATATTGCCACCGGCAGTGATTAAAAGACTTATAACCCCAAAATTAAGTCAGCCTTTTTTTCAACAGACATTGGAGAGCTTAACAATCTATCAAATTGATGGTGCTGTCCTTTTCCAAGCCCCTAATTCCGTGTATAGTTTTTATTCTGTCCGGAACATTTTTCAAATTAATATTCATCTCTCCACCATAAACACGATCAAAATATTCGCTTCTTTTTTGAATCATTGCAAGACTTATAGCCATAGGCTTACGTATGTAAATACGTAGATAGTTTTTTGTGTCTTGATTCAATTTTAATGATTTATCTATAGAAAACAAAGCACTCTCATAAATATTAACAGCGTCATTAAAACAACCTGCCCTGTATTTTACATACCCCGCAAACGCAAGATCATATGGAAGTGGATTATCGTAAACTCTTAATGCTTTGTCTATCTCTCTATTTGCAACTTCTACGTTTCCCTTTGCGATTCCCTCCCAAGAGTTACTAATTTTTCTGGCGATATATATGGATTTAATCAATTTTGATATAAAATTCATATTATCCATCCATGTTGTCTATTAATTCCATTACTCTGAACATTGCATTCGTGGTCTTCTGCCATTTTGTTTTTAGATGAGGGCTATTAGTACTGGCTTCAAAGTTTTTTGCAGCTTGAATCTGTTCATAGAATTGCGCTTCATCCCATTTTGTGTCCATCGTGTTTGAGGACGTCCCTGATACAGGGTCCTTATTGAAAACATAAATTTTTCCATCAACATTCGCCGTGATAACAAAATTATCAAGGTTTGCTTTTACCTCAAAAACTTCGCCTGACGCATTATCAACAATGGAACCTGAGTTCGATCTCGACCACGAACCCTTGATATTCGGCGTTGCAGACTTCAACAAAATTGCAAGATCGGGGCTTTGGACGAGTTTTCCTATTGCTTGTGCTGTTTTTGAAGACAAGCCAACTGTCGCACCGAACGCACCACTTGCGTAACTTGCAATCTCTGCCTGTGCCTCTCCAAAGGCTATAGAACCACCACGAATATCACCCTCTGCGTAGAGCGAATTGGCCTGCTGGAACTTCTCTTGCAAACCGTTCACGATGGTTTCGGGCAGCTCATCAGGATTAGCCATCAACTCAATGAAGCCTTCGACACGTTCCTGATTGCGCAATTGCGCTGCGCCGTCACCAAGAAGCGGCCCTGTCACTGCATCATTGAGGAACTGATTAAGAGCTTGCGCCCCCTCAACAATGAATTTGGCCCGCCCCGTATTTGCCCCCGAAAGGGCGATCCGGTTGATCCCCGATGCAATTGAGTATGATGTTGACTCAAGACCCAGCTGCAGTTTGAGCAGTTGGGTTTTCTGGGTAGTAAGGTTGTCGCGCTGCGCATCGGTAAGGGTTGGATCCGCAAGCTGGGTTTCGACATCAGACAGGTTATCGCGGATGTCGGCATAAACTGTACCGGCTTGCTGCGTTGTTGCCGTCAGTTCCAGAATACGAGCAATTTCCTGCTCGCGTGGGATAATCGCGCCACCGCCACCAATAAGATCATATTGGGTGTATTGAAGTGCATCGGCCAGCGCCAGCGTCGATGGACGCAAGACGCCTTTGAGCTCTTCGGCGCCAGCCGGCGCATAGTCCGCCAGAACCGTGTCATAGAAGTCGCGGTTTTGGGTGATTTCTTGGGCATAAAGCGCCGAGTTGTTGAATTGATCATCTTTCTGCAGGAAGTTGATCTGATTACCAAGACTATCTACGAACGATGCACCGTGCTGGGCAATCATTCCATCAAAGACGTCAGCAATGGTCTGGGCAATTGCTGCATCCGACGGCAATCCCGGAAGTTCATAGCTTTTGTCAGCATCGACACGACGCAAAGCTTCTGTCCCGAGCACTTCGAGCCATTGCGCTTCAGTCATGCCGTTTTGACCAGCAAGCTCTTTGGCTTTCTGCCGGATGGCGATGATTTCGTCAGTATGAAGCTGCCGGTTATAGGTTGCGGCCTGTTGGGCCGTGAATGCTGCGGTATTAACCGCATCCGCATCCCCGCCGGTCAGGGCAACGGCAATCGCACCAGCCAAACCGGCCAGCTGAATACGGGTACCGATGTCATCACTGATGTTTTGAAGACTGTCCCCCAGCACCTCCTGCAACCCGGCCCCAATCGCACCTGCCGCACAGCTCTGACTGGAAAGCTGCCCAACGCCACACCCGGCAATGGCATGCATCACGACCTTGCGGATGTCACCTTCTTCAAGGCTCCACTGATCCTCGCCAGCGAGGTCCCCGATCTTGGTTGCCAATTGAGCGGATGCGACATTTGCAACAGCACTGACGATATTGGATTTAAGGGCATCACTAATGTCAGTGCCGTTGATACTGGCATCTGCGATCGTGCTGCTGAGCGTTCGGATCGACTGATAAGCGACCTGCTCGCCAATGGTTGCATCAATACCGGTTTCAATGCCGAGATTTCCTGCAAGTCCCGAGGTCACGCCTGCTGTGACCATACTGGTGACAAGTGAGCGCAGGGTGGCAGAGGAACCAAGTTCTTTTAGAACAGCGCCAAGGTCGCCTTTGTTGTTAACCAGTGAAATGGCCGCCGTGCTTGCCAGCGCTGTAAAGCCCGCCGATGCGGCGGCAGTAACGCCGGCACCAACCGCCCCAACGGCCCCCATACCCCGGCAATGCCGAAATCAGCGGCATTATTTGCCACCGCCTCATGCACTTCACCGGCATTGCGCCCATCCAGACGAATGCGCGCATCGGGATGGGCGGCAACGAATTCGGAAATCACGGCGGGCAAAATGCGCGTCAAAACAGATGGCGCTGCTGCAATAGTAATCTTGCCCCCGACGCCCTTGGACAGCGCATCCAGATCACCAAGCGCCTCTTCAAAATCGGCCAGCAGACGTCGGGCAATCGGTAGGAACCGCTCCCCGGTCTGGGTCAGGGTCACCTGGCGTGTCGTACGATCAAAAAGGGCAGCACCAGTGGCGTCTTCGAACTGGCGAATGGTGCTGGTCAGGGCCGGTGGTGTCAGTCCAAGAACATCTGCCGCAGCAGAGAAAGAGCCGTGATCGGCGACGGCTGCAAAAACGCGCATGTGGCGTAAACTGATCGAGGATAATATCCAGCCATTCCCAATTGTATAAGGATTAAATTTGCCGCCCAGCCGCCGTTCAGGGCAGTGGCATCCAACAGAATTCGACAGACATCTATTATTAAATGAAATTGAATAATAGTTGAGACTTTTTAGTTTTTTTTGCGCCATCCTGTCGCTGATGCATGGCGAGGCGATCAAAGCCGAAGATGTCGCCAACCGGCGCAAGTCGGCTTAAGCCGCTAAAAGCGCTCGCAAAACAAACACCTACCGGGCCGTGCCTCCTCCCAACAGGCCCTGGAACAGGGAATGGGCGGAACACAGCACCACCGCACATTCCCGACTTTTAACGTCAGGAGGTTTTCCGTCAGATTTTCGGATTTTTTCTTGCCAAGGAAACCACTGCCGCCGGGGCTCGACTTGGACAAATAGCTTATTAAGCGTTCCACATCTGCCGTAATAGACAAGTCGTTACAGGACACGACATCCAGTCATCAGCAGAGACGGTAGATGCCTTGATCCCGACACATTGGTACCGGCATTGATGGCCGAAGTCAGGAGGAACTTTAAAGGTGACTAAAAATAAATCTGTTACCTTTTCTTGCGTCCCCCAAAAACTCTCAGCCTCCTTCCAACCAAACTTTTTTCGCCCAAGTTGCTAAATCAGGCCACGATTCTTCAGTCGCACCATTATGGTCCCAAAAACGAATCCGCCCATCTGATACTATGCAATAATAGTCACCGTTATCTTCGCAGATTGGCAGCCAATCATGCGGTACTCCAACGTTTCTAGCCTCACGAACTCCAACCGCAAGGTCGCCGTAATTTTCTTCTTCTCTCTCATTCAATGTGAAGGGTGATATGTAGCCAACAAAGGCATTGCTGACAGATTTCAAGAATAACTTGTAATCTTCAGGAAAAATAAAACCGGTTTTTCGCTCATATAGCTCAATAAGAGCGTCATTCGGTAACGGTTGATTCCTCCCATCTGGATGATCAATCTGGTTAATTTCTTCGAAGACTTCTTCAATATTAGACATCACCTAATACTCCCTAGAAATCACTTGCTCTGTTTTTCCAATAATTCCTAGGCCACGTGTTAAACTCGGCACGGTTAATACCGGACGGAACGCTATTCGGCATATGCAGTGTGCCATGATTGTTGCTGTGAAGTGTTTGTGGCACTTCCGCAATGGCACCGTCTTGCTTTTGCATCAAGTGATGCAAATTAATTGGTTTGCCATCAGATCCTAACGGAGCACGACCTGCGTTCATAAGTTCCAAGTTTGTTTTTCCTGACTTTGGGTCCACTTTATTTGGATCGATCAGGTCGTTTCGCTGCCTTCCTCGGCCCGCATGGCCTTTTGCGCGCGGGCCAGAACGGTTTTCGCCGCAGGAATGCCCGCCGCCACCGCATCGCGCACAGCAGAGCTCAGGACCGGCATGGTATCGCTTGAAAGGTCGCTGGTGACACCGGGCTGCGCCATCATTGCGCCTGTACCAGACTCCGGCCCCAGCCCGACAAGCTTTTGCCCCGATAAATCCGACCAACGCAGAACCGACTTTTTGGCAAAGGCATGATCGGCACGGCACAGCACGCCGAACCGGTCAGAAAACAGCGGGCAAAATACGCGTCAGAACCGAGGGTGCGGCTGCAATCGTAATCTTGCCGCCAACACCTTTGGACAGCGCATCCAGATCACCAAGCGCCTCTTCAAAATCGGCCAGCAACCGCCGCGCAATCGGCAGAAACCGCTCCCCGGTCTGGGTCAGGGTCACCTGGCGTGTCGTGCGATCAAAAAGGGCAGCACCTGTGGCCTCTTCAAACTGGCGGATGGTGCTGGTCAGGGCCGGTGGTGTCAGGCCAAGAACCTCTGCCGCAGCCGAGAAAGAGCCGTGATCGGCGACGGCGGCAAAAACGCGCATGTGACGTAAACTGATCGAGGATAACATCCAGCCATTCCCAATTGTATGAGGATTAAATTTGCCGCCCAGCCGCCGTTCAGGGCAGTGGCATTCAGCAGAATCCGACAGACATCAATTATTAAATGAAATTGAATAATAGTTCAGACTTTTTAATTTGTCTTTGCAATGGCCTTGCTGTCAAATGACATTCATGCCAGATCGGAGACCATCGGCCCGCACCGAAAAATCCGCCCAAAAGGCATATGATATTATCATAGGAATATTGAGAGAGCCTGATGTCCGTTCCTGCCCCGGCTGCCAGCCCGGTTACCAATGCGGCCACCAATCCGGTTACCAACGCTTCGAACAAAAGCGTGATCAAAAAGCTGCCCGCCCTGACCCCGGATCGGTCGCTGGACAGTTTGACGCTGGGGTTCCTCAAAACGCTGGAGGCCGAGGGCAAGTTTACCGGTGAAATCCATGCCGATTTCCCGACCCGCCTGATCAATGCCACCGATAACAGCGTCTATCAGGTGATGCCAACCGCCGTGCTGCAGCCCAAGACCCGCGATGACATCAACGTTGTCATGGAGCTTGCGGGGCGCGAGAAATTTTCCGAGGTCAAAATCACCCCGCGTGGAGGTGGCACCGGCACCAATGGCCAGTCGCTGAACAACACCATCATTCTTGATACCTCCAAGCATCTGAACAATATCCTGGGCTTTGACGCGGAGCGCGGGCTTGTCCATGTCGAGCCCGGTGTGGTGCTTGATCAGCTTAATGCCTGGCTGAAACCACATGGCTATTTCTTCCCGCCAGCCGTGTCGACCGCGAGCCGTGCCACGGTGGGCGGCATGATCGGATCGGACAGTTCGGGCAAGGGATCGCGGATTTATGGCAAGACCAGCCATTACATCCATGACATGACCACGGTCCTGATCGATGGCACGGATTTCAATACCCGTGCTATGAGTGCCACGGAAGCCAAAGACACCATGGAACGGGCCGACCGGGTTGGGCAGCTTTATAAAAAGGTCCATGACGAAATCGCCCCACGGCGCGATCAGATCAAATCAACCTTCCCGGAAATGAACCGGGGGCTGACCGGCTATAACCTTAAGGAAGCGGTATCTGACACCGGCGACATGAACCTGTCCTTCCTGATTGCCGGGGCCGAGGGCAGCCTTGGCATGGTCAAGGAAATCACCTTCCGCGTCATTCCGCTGCCAAAGCACAAGGCCGTCACGGTTGTCCGCTATGACAGCTTTGATTCAGCCCTTCGTCACGTCAAAACGCTGGTGCAGTTTGACCCGGTGGCGATTGAAAGCATCGATGACAAGGTCATGAAACTGGCCGAGCAGGATGAAAGCTGGCACATGCTGGGAAAGCTTCTTGGCACGGAAAACAGCAATACGCCGACACGCGGCTTTAACGTCGTCGAGTTCGTTGGAGAGGCGGAGGCCGAGGTTGCGGCCAAACAAGCCGAGCTTAAATCCTACCTTGAGGCCAACCCAAATGCCGACTTTGCACCCATCGGCTTTGTGCAGGCGACGGACCCTGCGCAGATCGCCGCCATCTGGTCGATCCGGGCGAAATCGGTGGGCTTGCTCGGCAATCTTGAGGGCAAACGCCGCGCCACCCCGTTTGTCGAAGATACCGCCGTGCCGCCGGAAAACCTTGCCGATTTCATTGCCGAGTTCAGGGCATTGCTGGATGCCGAGGGGCTTGATTACGGCATGTTTGGCCATGTCGATGTCGGGTGTTTGCATGTCCGCCCGCTGCTTGACATGATGGATGAAGAGGACGAGGCCCGCATCCGGCGCGTTTCGGACGCGGTGGCGGAGCTTACCAAACGCTATAACGGCCTGATCTGGGGCGAGCATGGCAAGGGGTTCCGGGGCGAATACTCCCCCGTCTATTTCGGGCCGGAGCTTTACGATGTACTGCGTCGCATCAAGGAGGCGTTCGATCCCGAAGGGCAACTTAACCCCGGCAAGATCGCCTCGCCCTACAGCAAAAACACACCGATCACCGCAATCGACGAAGCCCCTATGCGCGGCCAGTTTGACCGCCAGATCGAGGATGCGTTGCGCGATGAATACCTGAACGCGACGCGGTGTAACGGCAACGGGGCGTGCTTTAACTGGGATCTGATGGATGCCATGTGCCCGTCCTATAAGGTCACGCGATCGCGTGTGCATTCGCCCAAGGGCCGGGCCGGAATGATCCGCGAATGGATCCGCCAGCTTTCTGTTGGCACCGATCCGATGAACAAGGATCTGGCCGTCATCAATGGTCGGGATTTTTCCCATGACGTCTATGAGGCGATGGCCGGTTGCCTGTCGTGCAAGGCGTGTGCGGGGCAATGCCCGGTCAAGGTCGATATCCCGGAAATGAAATCCCGGTTCCTTGAGACCTATCACACGCGCTACAAACGCCCCATCAAGGACCATGTGATTGCATCGCTTGAAAGCATGGCACCCCTTCTGGCAAGGGCGCCGGGGCTGTTTAACGCGCTGCAATCCATCCCACCGATGCCCTGGATCTTCAAACGCTTCATCGGCCTGACAGATCTGCCGAAACTCCATCGCCAGAGCCTTAAATCAGCCTTGCGCCAACGCGGTATTGGCAAGTTCAAGCAGGCGGAGCTGGATAGCCTAAGTGCTGATGAAAAGGCCAAGTCGGTGATCCTTGTGCAGGATTGCTTTACCACGCATTACGACACCCATGTGGTGCTGGCGCATGTCGACCTGTTGCAGCGTCTTGGATATCGCGTTTTCGTGCCGCCCTATCGCCCCAATGGCAAGGCGATGCATGTGAAGGGGTTCCTTAAACGCTTTGATTATCAGGCGAAGCAAAATGACATCGTGCTGGGCAAAATCGCGCAAGTTGGAATTCCAATGATCGGGATCGAGGCCAGCGTGACGCTGACCTACCGGCAGGAATACGCCCAACGCCTTTCAAACCGCCCGGATTACCGCGTCCATCTGTTCCATGAATGGCTGGCGGGCGAGATCGAACACGGCCGCCTGACCCCGCCCAAAATTGATAACGGCGTTAACATGGGCACGACTAAGGCCCCGGCAAGCCTGTTCCCCCATTGCACGGAAAAGACGTCGCTTCCCGATGTTGGCGTGAAATGGCAGAAAATCTTTGATGCGTTTGGGCTAAAGCTCACCACGGAGAAAACCGGCTGCTGCGGCATGGCCGGTGTTTATGGCCACGAAACCCGCCACCAGGAAACCTCGCGCGAGCTCTATGACCTGAGCTGGAAAAAGAAGGTCGATGCGATGGGCCCACAAAACATGCTGGTCACCGGCTATTCCTGCCGCTGTCAGGTGGACCGCTATGAAGGGGGCAAGCCTCAGCATCCGGTCGAATACCTCGCCAAACGTGTTGCATAGGAAACCCCATGATCCGTCACATCGTTCTTACCAAATTCAAGGCCGAGGTCACCAAGGCCGAAATCGACAGCCTGTTCGCCAAACTGGCCGACATTCAAAACCACATCCCCGGCATGCGCGGCTTTGACGGCGGCGTTTCGGTCAGCCCGGAGGGGCTTGAACAAGGCTTCCGGCACGGATTTTCAATTGATTTTGACGATGCGGCGGCACGTGATGCCTATCTGGAACATCCAGAGCACAAGGCCTTGGGCGGGCAGTTGGTTGGCCTGCTTGACGGTGGTGTCGCCGGGTTGGTGGTGTTTGATCTGGTTGTTGAGTGATCTGTGTAGTCGCGACGTTTTAAGATCAACCTCCCCGCTTCCTTAATCACCTGTATGAACCGAGTATTGCAGTATGGCCGGTATCTATGGCCACGAAACCCGCTATCAGGAAACCTCGCGCGAGCCCTCTGGCATGAGTTGGAAAAAGAAGGTCGATGCGACGGGTCTTTAGAACATGCTAGTAACTGGCTATTCTTGCCGCTGCCAAGTGGGCCGCTGTGAAGGGGTGAAGCCCAGCATCCAGTCGAGTATTTGAACAATGTGGTAGGTAGAGCTTATAAAACGGTACTTGAGTTTTATAAGCTCTACCTACAACATTATTTGCCCGTTATTAATTATACTGAAACCGGCGTCAGCACCTATCCATTCGCTAACGGCTCATGGCAACCCCACTGAGTCTGCCATCCTCTCAATTGTACGGTCTATGCTTCTCTGGACATCCGTCTCGTTAACGGGTAATCGCGTTGTCTTCAACTCAACCCCAAGCGCACGGTACATCGGTAAAGAGATACTTGGGAACGGAAGAGCCACAAGTATAAGGGTTCCGAATCTATTTGGCCAAGTTGCCAACCATTTATCACCTAAGGCGTTACGTTGAATCAACGGACGTCGTGTCACCACAAGTTTTCGAATATCTGCGTTGATTTTGTGCTTATGACGCCGAAACAACTCCACTCTGTTCTGGCCCTCATCTGCAATAAATATCGGTAGGTCTTCTACCTGAATGTAGATTGCACGATTGATTCCTCCGGGCGGAGCTGCATTTAGCTTGCTGATAATTTCTAGGGGATTGCTAGGCACAGAATAGTTCTGCCACGAGCAACCGAGAACATGTTCGGGGTCTACAGGCCGATAATCTCTAGTAGCCCCGATTTCGAACTTAACGCCAGGCAGCATGTACTGAAAGTAATCAATCGCAATCGTACGAGACGACAACGTTCGATAACCAGACGAACTATTCACCGTTAAGTCAAAGATATCTTTGAAATTCCGGAACTGAAGAAATGCTCGTTGTTCTAGCATTTCGTGCCCAGGGAATTGACAGCTACTTCCCAGTTTCTCTGACAAGTTTTCAAACTCGTTTAGAATAATGCAGCGAATTTTCTGAAATGCAGATATACGTTGGGGAAGTAGAAACTCAGTATCCAACACCTTGCTCGCTTTACTGTTTATGTTTTTGCGCACAATGAGACCCAGAATCCTGAAAGCCTGATTACCTTAAAACCTTGCTCCTCTGAGACATGCTAGCTCCAAGACCAATTTGCGCTGATCATCAATCATGATTAAATTTGATCTATGAGTTCAAAACATTTCTTCGAAATCTGACGGCATCATTCTCCGCCCAGTCGTTCCCATGTGACGCTTCGGTTCCAGCCCGACCAATCGATATGCGTTATGAACTCCGGCTTCACTTTCGCTGCTAGGTAATCTCTCGATGTATACCATCGACAGTGCTGCAAGCATGCTTGTAGCCGCTTTAATGTCATTTCCACGTACCCCAGTATAGGCTTCGATTTTGTCAAAGCCTATGTGAGCCATATTCGTCTGACGCGAACGATGACATGCGAACAGCAGATAAAGCTTCAACGCGTTCAACTCTGCCTTCTTGCGAAGATAAAACTCTTTGAAGGGTTGTATTTCTCCTCCTGAGTAAAGGCGGGCAACGGGGAGCATGCAATACCCCTGTGTTGGTTCGAAGCCAACCAGTTCATAGTGTCCTCGCTTTTCCCCCGTCGCAACGATATCTCGACCAAGAAGGAGCTTAAGTCCGCTGGACACCTTTGCACGGCTTATTCCTGTAGCCGTGCAAAGCTCGTCATATGTCCTGTTCGAAACTCCGGTTTCCTGATCCGCGCCATGGACTAAAGCAATCAGAGTCATCAAAGCAGCTGTTTCATCACCACCGCCGCTTCCCCAACGAAAGCGGGTTAATTCGCGATCATGAATCCATTGAGTTGGCAGACGAACCCAGTTGTCCTTTTTCATTTTTTCACTCCGGAACCTGATAGTCGGAATACTGCGTAGATCGCAAACAAGGCTAAACAGACGACACCTAAGCTCACTAATAACGCAAGAACGGTAGGAGTTAACGTCGCTAGGGTCTGAACTAACTTAATCGCTTCGCTCATATTTTTTGCTCCATCAAGACTGTTGGGCGACTGATGAAGAAAAATTTAGCGAAGACTATTTTGTATATTTAGAAACACTATCAGCGAAAATTACGTGTATACCCCAAATTAAATTAATTATTTCAATATTTTAAAAAATCTTCTTTAGTATATATAATAACCTATTTTAGTTCATAAGACACTGTAAGTGAACTAAACGCCATTTTCCTGAGTGCATAAACAAGAATAGCATTGGAATCCTCAATGCGACTTTCAATCAAAAAAGACAGCATCTTGTTGACGTGAACAGCTAAGAGATCAGCGACTTGGGTTTAATTGAACTAGGTTGTGATAAGCCGAAATCCAGATTTCACCATAGGTGGCGCTAGCATTTTCTGAATGATAGGTGGTTTGGGACAATCTTTTGTATCGCAGCGGCGAAGGCAAGGCTGAGTTTTTCAATGCTGAGACACGCAAAAGGCAGCCCTGAATTGAGGCTGCCTTTCATTTTCGATTAGTGGGATTCTCAACCCTTGCACCTGATGTCACGTGAATGAGGGTGTGCGCTGGCGGTTGTTTGCGACCGCCTAATTAGACTGACTTGGGTGTCACGAGATTAGACTTCTGCCGGGCCAAGTAATTGCCGTCGCCCTTCTGGCCGGTGACTTTGCCGTCCTTGACCACGGTTTTGCCGCGCACGATGGTGTGGACGGGCCAGCCTTTGACTTCGAGGCCTTCATAGGGGCTGTAGTCGCAGCCCTGTTGCAGGATGTCGTTGGTGATGGTGACGTTTTTGTTGGGGTCCCAAAGGGCCAGGTCGGCGTCCGAGCCAATCGCGATGGTGCCCTTTTGCGGGTACATGCCATAGAGTTTGGCGTGGTTGGTCGCGGTAAGTGCGACAAAGCGGTTGAGGTCGATGCGGCCCTTTTGCACGCCTTCGGAAAACAGGATTGGCAGTCGGGTTGCCACACCGGGGATGCCATTGGGGATCCAGCGGAAGCTTTTCTTGCCCTTTTCATTGAGCTTGCCTTCCGGGTCGTTAAAGCGGAACGGGCAATGATCGGACGAGAACAGGTCAAACACACCGCGTTCCAGACCATCCCAACAGGCGTCCTGACTTTCCTTGTCACGTGGCGGCGGGGAGCAGACGAATTTGGCGCCTTCGAGTTCGTCCTGATCAAGGTCATCAGCGGTCAGCATGAGATATTGCGGGCAGGTTTCGCCGACGACCTTGGAGCCGCGTACACGGGCGCGTTCGATTTCTTCCATCGCCTGCTGGTTCGACACATGGACAATCACAATCGGGGTATCAACAATTTCGGCCAGTGACAGCGCACGATGGGTGGCTTCGCGCTCAGCCGCGATGGGCCGGGTCGTGGCGTGGGATTTGGCGGAGAATTCGCCGGCGGCTTCGTGCTGGCCGATCAGGAAGCGAATGGCGTCCTCGTTCTCGCAATGGACCAGAACGAGTGCGCCGGTATTGCGCGCGGCATCAAGGGTATCGAGGATTTCATCATCGCGCAGCCGCAGGTTTTCATAGGTCATGAAAACCTTGAACGAGGTATAGCCGTCCTCGACCAGGGCCGGGAGTTCCTGGCCCAGCACGGACGGGGTCGGGTCGGTGACGATCAGGTGGAAGGCCACATCAATATGGCAATTGCCATCCGCCTTGGCGTGATAGACGTCAAGCGAATGACGCAGGCTGTCGCCCTTTTCCTGCATGCAGAATGCGAGGATCGAGGTATTGCCGCCGATGGCCGCCGAACGCGTACCGCTTTCGAAATCATCGGCCATGACGATGCCATCGCCGGATGGCTGATCAATATGCACGTGGCTGTCGATCCCGCCCGGCATAACGTAAAGCCCGGTGGCATCAACGATGTCGTCCGCGCCGGTCAGGGCATCGGCGATGGCGGCGATCTTGCCATCCTTTATGCCAAGATCGGCAACATAGGTGTCGCTGGCGGTAACGATGGTGCCGTTTTTGATGATGCGGTCAAACTGCATGATGTGGCCTGCCCCCTTATTGATCGGTCGCGTCAAGCAGGCGGTCAAACGCCGCAGTCAGACGGTCCACCTGTTCAATCGTGTTGTAGTGCACCATCGACACACGCAAAACGCCAGCATTATCAGACAGGCCCATATATTCGACCAGTCGGCGTGAATGGAAATCACCAAAGCGAATGGCGATCTTTTCACGGTCAATGATCTTGCAGACCTCCTCGGCATTGCGGCCATCAAAGCGGAACGCAATGGTCGGGATGCGCGTGCCGTCGCGGTTGTCATCCTGCCCGACAATGACGCAATCATTGCGGCCCCGCAGATAGGTCAGAAGACGTTCGGTCAGGGCATTTTCCTGTGCCGCGATGGCGTCATAGGCGGCGACAATTTTATCGCGCACGGTGCCGGACTTGTCTCCCATGGCCCGCTCACCCAACTCCGTCAGGTAATCGACAATGCCGCAGACCGAATAGGCCATTTCATAGCTGGGGTTGCCGGCTTCAAGCTTTCCGGGGACTTTGTCCTTGCCGTAGAAATAATGATAGAGCGTATCAAGCTCGAGCAGCAGGTCATACTTGCCATACATCATGGCCCCATGCGGGCCGTATGTTTTATAGAGGCTGAAGACGTAATAATCGGCATCAAAGGCCTTAACATCCACCGCGCGGTGCGGCGCATAGGCGACGGCATCGATACAGATTTTCGCACCATTGGCGTGGGCATAATCGGCAAATTCGCGGATCGGGTTGATTTCGCCAATGATGTTGGACACGTGCGTGACGCAAACCAGTTTGGTGCGGTCGCTCATCGCGGCCTTGAGGCCATCAAGGCTGAGACGCCCGGTTTTGACATCGGGTTCCCAGAAACGGATGTTCACACCGAATTCCTCGAGTGCGACCCAAGGGCCGATATTGCTTTCATGGTCGCCGATGGTAACGACAATCTCGTCACCCGGTTTGAACTGGCTGCGCATGGCACGCGCGAGGTTTTGCAGCAATACCGTGGTCGAGGCGCCGAAAATGATTTCTTCGGGGCGGCTCGCATTGACCAGCTGGGCGGCAGACTTGCGCGCATCCAAAAGGGCTTCGGCCGCCTTTTGCGAGACTTCGTAGGAGCCGCCGATCTGCACATTGCGCTCGATCAGAAACGCATTGATGCGGTCCAACGCCTTGGACAGGATTTGCGATCCGCCGGCATTGTCAAAGAAGGTCCAGCCCTTGGCAAGGGCGGGAAACTGGCTGTGGACATAGTCCATATCAAGGGTACGTTGATCTGCCATTGAAGGCATCCTCCGGTTGATTTGTCTTTTATTCTAATGGTCGAGAACGGCGTGGAGGAAGTTCCTTGTGCGTTCTTCTTTGGGCGCATCGAAAATTTCGGTCGGGGTTCCGGCCTCGATAATCGCGCCGCCATCCATGAACAGGACGCGGTCGGCGACCTGACGGGCAAAGCCCATTTCATGGGTGACCACGACCATGGTGACCCCGGTCCCGGCGAGCTTTTTCATGACATCGAGAACCTCGCCGACCATTTCGGGATCAAGGGCAGATGTCGGCTCGTCAAACAGAAGCACACGCGGTTCCATGGCAAGGGCACGGGCAATCGCCACACGCTGTTGCTGCCCGCCTGAAAGCTGGGCCGGGTATTTGTCGGCCTGAACGGAAATGCCGACCTTTTCAAGCAGATCGCGGGCGCGTTTTTCGGCGTCCGCCTCTGACATTTTGCGAACCCGGATCGGAGCCAGCATGACATTGCGCAGCACGGTCATGTGCGGGAACAGGTTGAATGATTGAAACACCATGCCGACTTCGGCCCGGACCTGATCCAGATCGGGACCGGGACGCACCGGGATGCCATCAACGGTGATTTCGCTGCCGTCCTCGAACGCTTCGAGATGGTTGATGCAGCGGATCAGCGTTGATTTGCCGGACCCCGACGGGCCGACAACGCACAGCACTTCGCCCTGGGCGATTTCAAGATCGATGCCATGCAGGGCGGTGAACTGGCCATAGGTCTTGCGCAGGTTGGAAATTTTGATCAGTGGCGCTTTCATCAGCTTCTCCCGCGGCTAAAACGTTTTTCAAGATGCGCGACATAGCGCACCATCGGCAGAAGCAGGATCAGATAGATCACGGCAGCGCCAATCAGCGGCGTCGGGTTGGCGGCAAGTGCCTGTGCCTGGGTCGCCTGTTTGAGCAGGTCGGGCATGGCAACAACCGATGCCAGGGCGGTGTCTTTCAGCACATTGATGCAGTTATTGGTCAGCGGCGGAATGACGATGCGGATGGCTTGGGGCAGGATGACATCGGTCATGATGTAGCGGTTGGACAGACCAAGCGCTGCGGACGCTTCAAACTGGCCCTTGGGGATGGCTTCGATCCCGGCACGGAAAATTTCGGCTGTGTAGGCCGCAGACACCAGTGTCAGGGCTGTTACGGCCGAGAAGAAGGGCGACAGCCGAATGCCGACAAAAGGCAGCGCGTAATACACAATGATCAGCAACACCAGAAGCGGGATCGAGCGGAACACATCGATATAGCCGCGCACAAGCGCGGTTACGACCGGCCCGGCATAGAGGCGCAAGACGGCCAGAAACAGCCCGCCGATCAGACCGGCAATGATGCTGGTTGCGCCGATCCCGATGGTGACAAGCAAGCCGTTCATAAGCTGCGGAAGGCTTTGCATCAGGACGGGGATGTTAAAGAAAGTCGAAAATAAATCCATTTCACCACCAAGTCAGAGTTGCCCCACCGACGATACCGGGAGCCGTTTGGTACCGTCGGTGAGCAAGAGATGCGATATGCGCTTAGTCGATGGACGGCATATCAAGCACCTTAACCGTCGAGGTGGTGTCTTCCGGCTGAGCCCCGAACCAGGTTTCATGCAGACCAGCGATGAAGCCTTCTTTTTTCAGTTCGGTGATAACATCGTTAACTTCGATTGCGAGTGCCGCATCCTTGTTGAACATGATCGAGTATTTTTCACCAGTCGTGATGCGCTCGACCACTTTGAGGTTCGGCTTGTCCTTGACGTAATAGAGCAGTGCCGGGATGTCGCTTACGTAACCGTCAATACGGCCCGCCTGCAGGTCAAGCATGGCCGGGGACAGGCCTTCGTAACGGCGGACATCGGCAATGCCGTATTCGTCGCCATTCTTGGTCACCCACATGTCACCGGTGGATCCGGTATCAACACCAACGGCCTTGCCATCCATGTCCGCAAGACCCGAAACGCCGCCTTCTGCCGTGGCGGTCAGGGACTGGTCACTGTCATAGTAAGGCTGTGCGAAGGTGACAGACTCAAGACGCTTGTCGGTGATGGTGATCGAGGAAACCGCCATGTCGATCCGGCCCGACTGCACGGCCGGGAACAGGCCGTTGAACGGGATGTTGACGAACTCGACCGACTTGCCAAGGCGGCTTGCGATTTCATTGACGAGATCGACTTCAAAACCGACCACGGTGCCGTCAGCTTCTTCGAATTCCCACGGCACGTTGCCGATATTGGCCCCAACGGTCAGGTCTGCTGCGTTTGCGGATGCCAGTGAGGACACGGCAAGAACGCCGCCAACAACGCTGGATGTCAGAAAGTTGAGAAACTTCATTATGAATTCCTTGTGTTTTTAGCCTACCCTGAGATACTTCTGGTCTAACTGGTCTGACCAGTCAGGCCAGACAACCATATTTGGATGACACGTGCAAGATTGTTTGTGCAAAAATGAGTCAGATTTGTTTTCATACCAACAACTGAGCAAAAAATACGCAAGAAGGACCCGAGGGAATGTTCAACCGCACGCCGCTACCGCAGACGGTCGCACGCCAAATTCAGGACATGATCCAGAATGGGGAACTGACCCCGGGCGACAAAATCCCATCCCAGCGCGAATTCGCGCAGAAATTCGGCATTTCCCGGGCTTCCTTGCGCGAAGCACTTCTGACCCTTGAAACACTTGGCCTGATCAAGACAGAGGCCGGGCGCGGCACCTTTGTGACCGACCCTGAGAGTCGCAGCAAAGCCGACATGGCACCGTGGCGCTATTCGGAAAGCCACAGTGTTTTTGACGTGTTCCAGACACGCATGATCCTTGAAAGTGAAATCGCAGCCCTGGCCTGTGGCCGCCTGACCGCGACCCAGCTTGAGGCGATGGAAGATGCCACCAACCGCATGGAAAAATGCTGGGCCGAACAGGACCTGATTGCCAATGTCGAGGCCGATCTGGAATTCCACGCAACGATTGTCGAGGCCTGTTCGAACAGCATGATGCGCGAACTTTATCAGGCGGTGCGCGACAAGATCACCGAAACCCAGCGCCAGCCGATCCCGATCACCGATCCGGAACGCATGCGGGAATCCATCGGTGAGCACCGCAAAATCATCGCAGCCCTGCGCAACAATGACGCCGACGGCGCACGGCGCGAAATGCAGGCCCATGTCCGCAACACCGCGCGCTGTGCCGGCTTGCAAACCTAAGCCTGATCATCCGCCCTACCCGATCACAAACGGCGTCCGGATATCCCGGGACGCCGTTTCTGCTTTTCATGACATGAAATCCCGTCATTCCGGGCGCAGCAAAGCGCAGACCCGGAATCCATCTCCCGTACCACCGATTGAGATTCCCGCCTTCGCGGGAATGACGACGTTGTAAAAGGCTTGTTTCCGATTAGCCCTTTCGAAGTGTGATCACGGTGAGTTCGGCCGGCACGCCAACGCGGATGGCGAAGCCCGGCCATTGGGCGGTGCCGTTATTGACGTAAAGCTGCATGCCGTCAATGTCATACATGCCCGACACAAAGCCGCCATTGACCATGGCAACGATATTGTCAAAGCCCCATACCATGCCGCCATGGGTGTGACCGGAAAGTTGCAGGTCAACACCCAGCGGGGCGGCATCACGGGCCATTTTCGGTTGATGATCAAGCAGGATCACCGGCGCCCCTTCCGGGCGACCTTCAAGCGCCTTGGCGACATCGGGTTCAGGGCGGTCCGTGTTGCCGGCGCGAAGGTCGGTAACACCGGCGATGGTCAGCTGATCGCCATCGCGGTCCAGCACGATATGATCGTTTTCAAGGGTGAGCATGTTGAGCCCGCCATAATGGCGCATCCAGTTTTCATAGCCGAAATAATATTCATGGTTGCCCGGAATGGTGATGACGCCATCAGGGGCGACAAGATCATGAAGCGGCTGCACATCATCGTAGCGCAGCGGCAATTCACCATCGATCAGATCGCCGGTGATCACGATCAGGTCCGGCTCAAGCGCGTTGGTTTTTTCAACCACCTCGGCCACCCAGAGGCGTTCATAGAACTTGCTGATGTGAAGGTCGGTCAGCTGCACAAGCCGATAGCCATCAAACCGGTCCGGCAGATTGCGGATGGTGACATCCATTTCCTTGACGTCGGGCACACGCATGCTTTCTGCCACGCCAAAGCTGGCCAGTGCGATGGCGGCAAAGGACATGATGGTGCGCAGGATTTTTGGCGGGTGCTGCTTGCGGCGCAGGATCACCCAGCGCAGCAAAAGCCCGACCAGGTCATAGGCCAACTGGAACCACGCCAGAAAGAAAATCACGCCAAACGCAACATTGACCGCCACCACAACCGGCTGCGGGAATTCCGGCAAGAACATGCTGCCAAAGGCAATGCGGGAATACAGATGATGCTGGGAGCCAACCAGAAGCAACACGCCAAAGGCGACCTTTGCCCAAAGCGGCCACGCCAGATACCGCACGTGACGCATAAGAACATACAAACAGGCAAGAGCGACATTGATGTGAAAAAACAGCACCGGACAGACAATCCTTTGAAAACAAACCAATCGCAGCGCAATATAGCCGAAACGCTCGCAACAATCGCCGCCAATTTGGCGGGAAATTTTCCGAACGCCGCATACGGCCCATAAGGTCCTTGCGCCACCCATCCGTTAAACGTCTGAAACCGGCAAATGGTTTTCAAATAGATTGCGCAACATCAAAGCACTGCAAATTGCAATCACCTAGGATCATTCCAGAAAGTGTTGCGTTGCAAAGACAAGTGACTTTTGGTCAGATGGATTGACGGCGTCAACAACCCCATCCCGGCCTGCCAACGCCCTGCCTTGGTCCGCCCCGTTTTCGGAGAATGGAATGAAAAGCTTGCGTGCCGTGTTGATCGTTCTTGTGGTGATTATCGCCGCTGCTGCGGGTGGCTATGCCTATTGGCAGGCACAGCAATCAGACCTGCCTGACTATATCGCATCGGGCAATGGCCGCATTGAGGCCGAGGAAGTGCGGGTTGCCACCAAATATGCCGGGCGGGTGGAAGAAGTTCTGGTCGAGGAAGGTGATCAGGTCACGCGCGGGCAGGTATTGGCGCGCATGGATACCGCCGAACTGATGACCAGCCGTGCGCGTGCCCGTGCAGAGGTCGCGAGCGCCGAGCAAGGCATTGCCGAGGCCGAAGCCCAGATTATCCAGCGCGAAAGCGAGCTTTCCTTTGCCGAGCAGCAGCTTTCACGTGCCGAAGAGCTTGTCAAAAACAACAACATTTCCCGACAGGAAGTCGATCAGCGCCGGGCCGACCGTGACATTGCACGCGCCGCCCTGAGCGCGGCCAAGGCGCGCCTGACCAGCTCGCGCCTGAATGTCGCCGCCGCATCGGCAGCACTTGACGGCATTGAAGTCCAGATTGATGATTCGGTCCTGAGGGCACCTCGTGATGGCCGGGTGCAATACCGCCTTGCCGAACCGGGAGAGGTTCTGGCCGGTGGTGGCCCGGTGATCACCATGATCGATCTGACCGATGTTTACATGAATGTGTTCTTGCCCACCCGTCAGGCAGGGCTGGCGTTTGTCGGCAATGAAGCGCGGATTGTTCTGGATGCCGCGCCAGATTTTGTCATTCCGGCCAAGGTATCGTTTGTCGCCGATGATGCGCAATTTACCCCGCGCGAGGTCGAAACAAGGGCAGAGCGTGACAAGCTGATGTTTCGCGTCAAGGTGCGGATCGATCCGGAATTGCTTGCGGAGCATATCAAGCGGGTGAAAACCGGCCTGCCCGGCGAGGCTTATGTCATGCTGGCCGATCATGACGACTGGCCGGATGCCTTCACCCCGAATGTTCCAGATGACGCAACCCTGCGTCAGAACACGCAATAGAGCGCAACATAATGGTGGAGCACACCAACCACAGCGACGACGCATCCCGAATTGCAGTGCGCCTTGACGGGGTGACGCACTGCTATGGCAAGGTCACATCCCTTGATGACATCCGCCTTGAAATCCCGGCCGGACAGACGGTTGGCTTTATCGGCCCGGACGGGGTGGGTAAATCAAGTGCGCTGGCCCTGATATCAGGTGCGCGCAAGGTGCAGGACGGAACGGTCGAGACGCTTGGTGGATCAATGAAAGACACCCGGCACCGCAACGCGATCCTGCCGCGCATTGCCTATATGCCGCAAGGGCTTGGCAAGAACCTGTATATGGATCTGACGGTGCGCGAGAACCTTGAATTCTTTGGCCGCCTGTTTGGGCAGGGAAAGCGCGAGCGTGATGAACGCATAGCACGGCTTGTCGAGGCGACCGGGCTTGATCCGTTTACCGAGCGCCCGGCGGGAAAGCTTTCGGGCGGGATGAAACAGAAACTCGGGCTTTGTTGTGCTCTGATCCATGATCCCGATATCCTGATCCTTGATGAACCGACCACGGGTGTTGATCCGCTGTCACGTCAACAATTCTGGCAACTGATCGATGCGATCCGCCAAACCCAAAGCGAGATGACGGTTCTGGTCGCCACCGCCTATATGGATGAGGCGGCGCGCTTTGACCGGCTGATTGCGATGAATGATGGCAAGGTGCTTGCGACCGGCACCGCGGACGAGATTTTGGAGCGCACCGGGACTGAGACGCTTGAGGCCGCCTTTATCGCGCTGTTGCCCGAAGAAGAACGCAAAGGCCATCATGAGCTGACCATCCCGGAACGCACCATTCATGGCGACACGCCAGCAATCGTTGCCGAACACCTGACCAAGAAGTTTGGTGATTTTACTGCGGTCGATGATGTCAGCTTCCGCATTGAGAAAGGCGAGATTTTCGGTTTTCTCGGCTCCAACGGCTGTGGCAAGACCACGACCATGAAGATGCTGACCGGGCTTTTGAATGCGTCCGAGGGCACGGCCGAACTTTTTGGCAAGCCGGTGGACGGGAAGGATATCGCGCTTCGCAATCGGGTTGGCTATATGAGCCAGGCCTTTTCGCTGTATTCCGAATTGACCGTGATGCAGAACCTTGAACTGCATGCGCATCTGTTTCACTTGGGCCACGACAAAATCAAGCCGCGGATCGACGAGCTTTCCAAGCGGTTCGGGCTTGGTCCCTATCTTGATGATCTAAGCGAGAGGTTACCTCTTGGCGTGCGTCAGCGATTGTCATTGGCTGTCGCGATCATCCACAACCCGGAAATCCTGATTTTGGATGAGCCGACATCGGGTGTTGATCCGGTCGCACGTGACGAATTCTGGGAATTGCTGGTCGAACTTTCGCGTGATCAGGGGGTGACGATTTTTATCTCCACCCACTTCATGAACGAGGCGGAACGCTGCGATCGCATATCGCTGATGCATGCGGGCAAGGTTTTGATCAGCGACACGCCAAGCGCCATCACCAAGGGGCGCGGTTGCGACACACTGGAAGAAGCCTTTATCAGCCATCTTGAGGAAGCAGATGGCGCGGACGGGGACACCACGCCCGCCCCTGCCCCTGAGGATGCGCTGAGTTCAAGCAATGACGACCAAGCCAGCTGGAAACCGGCCCGTGCATCATTGTTCAGCTTCCGGCGGTTATGGGCCTATTCCCTGCGTGAAACCATGGAACTGGTGCGCGATCCGATCCGGCTGATGTTTGCGTTGATCGGGACCGCCATCCTGATGCCGGTATTTGGCTGGGGGATTACCTTTGATGTTGAAAACCTGACCTATGCGGTGCTTGATCGTGACCGCAGTCAGGAAAGCCGAACCTATATCGAGAACCTTTCGGGATCGCGCTATTTCGAGGAACAGGAACCGCTTGCCAGCATTGGCGATCTTGAAGCCAGGATGTTGTCGGGCGAGATCACGCTGGCGATTGAAATTCCGCCGGGCTTTGGCCGCGATGTCGGGCGTGGGGCCAGCCCGGAAATCGGGGCGTTTATTGATGGCTCCATGCCATTTCGTGCCGAGACCATTCACGGCTATGTCGAAGGCATTCATCAGCGGTATCTGAGCGAGCACCGCAAACGCGATGTTGGCACTGCAGATATGGGCCAACCGATGCGCATCGAGACGCGATACCGCTATAATCAGGATTTCAAAAGCATCTATGCCATGGTGCCATCCGTTATTGCGTTGCTTTTGATGTTTATCCCCGCGGTTTTGATGGCGGTTGGCGTGGTGCGCGAGAAGGAACTGGGATCAATCACCAACCTTTATGTGACCCCGGTTTCGAAACTTGAATTCCTGTGGGGCAAGCAATTGCCCTATATCGCGCTCGGCCTGATCAACTTTGTCTTGATGACGGCAATGGCGCTGTTCTGGTTTGAGGTGCCGTTGCAGGGCAATGGCCTGACACTTCTGGTCGGTGCGATCCTGTTTGTCACAGCGACCACGGGTCTTGGGCTTTTGATTTCATCCTTTACCAGCACACAGATCGCGGCCCTTTTTGGTACGGCGATTGCGACCATGGTGCCGTCTGTGATGTTTTCGGGGATGATGCAGCCGGTCTCTTCGCTTGAAGGGGTGCCGGTGGTGCTTTCAACCATCATTCCGACATCGCATTTCATGTCGATCAGTGTCGGCACCTTTACCAAGGCGCTTGGCTTTGCAGAGCTTTATCCCGAACTGATCACCCTTCTGATCTTTTTCCCGGCATTGACCGTGCTTTCGATGCTGCTTCTCAAAAAGCAGGAGGTGTAAGGATATGCTTGGCAGACGGATCAGCAATATCTATCGCCTTGGCATCAAGGAGCTTTTCAGCCTCAGACGTGACATGGTGCTTATGGCGCTGATTGTCTGGGCGTTTTCCTTTGCGATTTATAACGCCGCCACGGGCTTTTCGCATGATCTGCGGCGCGGCTCGATTGCGATTGCCGATCAGGATGGATCGGCCCTTTCGCTGCGCATTTCGGATGCATTTCTGGCCCCGTATTTTCAGGAGCCGGTCCGCATTGCCGAACGCGACATTGATGCGGCGATGAACAGTGGTGAATTTACCTTTGTGCTGGTCATCCCGCCGCGATTTGAGGCCGATGTGGTTTCGGGCCGCGACCCGGAAGTGCAGCTTAACATCGATGCCACGGCGATGATGCAGGCCGGGATCGGCCAGAGCTATGTCAGCAACATCATCGCACAGGAAGTCTCGACCTGGCTTGGTGGCAAGTCGGCCTGGGCCGGGCAGAACCGAACAGAAGCCGCCAGCATCGTCACCCGCTATGCCTATAACCAGAATGTCAAAAGCGAATGGTTCACCAGCACGATGGAGATCATCAATGCAATCACCATGCTGTCGATCATTCTTTCGGGCGCTGCACTTATTCGCGAACGCGAACATGGCACGATCGAGCATCTTCTGGTGATGCCGCTGAACCCGTATGAAATCATGCTGGCCAAGGTCTGGGCCAACGGGCTGGTGATTTTGATTGCCTGCATGCTGTCGCTTGTTTTCGTGGTCGAGCTGGTGCTGGGCGTGCCGATTGCCGGATCGAAGCTTTTGTTCATGGGCGGTGTGGTGATCTATCTGTTCTTTGCCACAGCCCTTGGCATTTTCCTGGCCACCATGACGCGATCCATGCCGCAATTTGGTTTGCTGTTCATTCTTGTGGTGTTGCCGTTACGCTTGCTCTCGGGCGGCAGCACGCCGCTTGAAAGCATGCCGGAAACGCTTCAGGACATCATGCAATTCTCGCCCGCGACCCATTTCGTCAAATACGCGCAGGCCATCCTGTTTCGGGGTGCTGGCATTGAGGTGGTCTGGCCAGAATTCCTGCTGGTGTTTGCGATCGGGGTTGGCTTCTTTGCCTTTAGCGCGCTTCGGTTCAGAAAGAGCATTGCGCAGATGCGATAAACTTTGGTCCGGACACACAAAACCCCGCACGGGAACCCGGCGGGGTGGGAATGGTGGGCCTAACAAGACTCGAACTTGTGACCTCTCGCATGTCAAGCGAACGCTCTAACCAACTGAGCTATAGGCCCCTATGGGTTTGAAAGATGGTGGGCCTAACAAGACTCGAACTTGTGACCTCTCGCATGTCAAGCGAACGCTCTAACCAACTGAGCTATAGGCCCGCAAATCCATCTTTCCAAAGACCAAGGCTTCGTAACCGAAAACAATGGTCTGCGCCGTTTGCGTCGGCGAGGCGGTATTTAGCCCAAGGCTGGACTTGGCGCAACCCCAGAAATGGTTTTTTGACAAAAAATGTTCATCAAATCCGTGGCAATTCCCATATGCTAGAAGATAGTATGATAACGGATCGCAAGACGGACGACGAAGCCCAAATCCGCGTCATAAGGGATGGACATTACGAAAGACAATGAACCAGTTGCCTTCGGAACTCGCCTCAACTGGCCCTGCCACCGTAATCCTACCACCCCGGCAAACCCTGCCGGTGGTGTTTGCATCCCCGCATTCCGGCCGCCAGTACCCGCAGGATCTGATTGAACGCGCACGGATTGGCGCGTTCGAGCTGCGCGCGTCCGAAGATGCCTTTGTCGATCAATTGTTCAATGCCGCCCCCAAGCTTGGCGCGCCTTTGCTGTGCGCAACATTCCCGCGGGCCTATGTTGATGTGAACCGGGCGGCGATGGAGCTTGACCCGCGCATGTTTGATGGCGACCTGCCCGAGGATGACGACATCAATTCGATGCGCGCACTTTCGGGACTGGGATCGATCCCGCGCGTGGTCAGCGGCGGGGTCGAGATCTACAAGACCCGCCTGCCCGCCGAAGAAGCACTTTCACGGATCGAGACATATTATCGGCCCTATCATCAGGCATTGCAGAAACTGATTGATCAGACGCGGGCGAATTTTGGCTACTGCATTCTGATTGATTGCCATTCGATGCCCGGAGATTCGTGCGACAGCGCAAAAAACCGCGTTGATCTGGTGCTTGGCGATTGCTATGGAAGTTCCTGCCACCCGTCATTGACGCGGTTTGTGGAAGATTGTTTCCGTGATATGGGCTTTGCGCCCGCGCACAATGATCCATATGCCGGGGGCTATTGCACACGCCATTACGGTCGCCCGCAAGAACATGTGCACAGCCTTCAGATCGAGCTTTCGCGCGCGCTTTATATGGATGAAGCAACAATCGGCCCGCATCGTGGATTTGACGTCCTGCGCGACCAGATGACCGATCTGATATCGCGCTTCCATGATCTCGACGGGAACCCGTTTTAATGACCGAAGCCACCGACACCAGCGACGTGTTGAGCGACCTGATCATCCGCGATGCCGAACCCGAAGATTTTGAACGCATCACCGAGATTTATGGCCACCATGTTTTGCATGGGCTGGCATCGTTTGAAGAACGTGCGCCTGAAATCGCGGAGCTGACATCGCGCTGGCAACATGTGCGTGAACGCGGCCTGCCTTATCTGGTGGCCGATGTGGATGGCCGGGTTGAGGGGTTTGCCTATGCCGGGGCCTATCGAACCCGCCCTGCCTATCGCTTTACGGTCGAGGACACGATTTACATTGCCCCGGAAGTCGTCGGCAAGGGGGCTGGCAGTGCGTTGCTTTCGGAACTGATCAAACGCGTCACAGCCCTTGGCTATCGCCAGATGATCGCGGTGATTGGCGACAGTGCTAATGTGGCGTCTATCGGGTTGCATGCGCGGCTGGGATTCCGGGTGGCCGGCACGTTACAGTCGGCCGGCTTTAAAATGGGCCGCTGGGTCGATAGCGTGATCATGCAGCGCGGTCTGGGCGACGGGGACAGCGACACGCCTGGCAACGATCCAACGCGCGAGAAATAGGCCGCACCAGGCATCGCCTTGGATATTCGTCAAAACCGTCAGGGGTTGTCCTGAACTTGCCCGATGTTTCTGTTTTGCGCACACTCAAGACTTGAACAGCAGCAAGGAGCGTGCAGTGCATCTTCACCGCCCACCGTTGCCCGGCAATGTTCGGGAATTTCTGCGCGGTTTTCCCACAACATGGTGGCCTGCACTGTTCGTCATCGTCATTGCGGTGGCGATCCACGACATTGACTGGTTGATAAAGAAGGGAACGGCTGAAAACGCCATGATGGAAGAAGCGCGCTGTGCCGCTTATTTCAAGTTCGAACCAACAGCTGCCAATCAACATGATAACGTGAGCATCAGGATTTCGCGTGCTGTCGAGAAAATGACAGACCAGGTTCCAAGCGTCGCAGATCAGAAAGTACGTGCCGCAATCACCGATATTGTTCAGAAACTCAATGCGGAAAGCAGCAACGAGGGTGCGCGCGCCAAGGCAATAGCGGAATTACAAGAGAGCTGTCTGAACACCCCTACCGGCAATTGATTTGCACCGCACCATTTCACCAATCCCAAAACACACCATATGTTCAAATGCTGAACATATGCTTTGAAGTCGGCATAACTGGCTGAATTCAGGCAAAAAAGAAGGCCGCCTGTGACAGCGGCCCAAGTCTAGGGAGGAAACGTCCAAGAAACGAGCGACAAGTCGCTCGCCGGAATGCACTGCGTCCTACCGCAGCGCACAAATGGAGATTACTGATTTGCCGGGGAGGACGCAATAGCTTTTCTGACTATTTTTTTGTCAAAAATATTACTGCTTATTTTTTGTGCATTATTTTGAGGCATTGCACGTCAAACGCCCGAAAATTTCACACTTCCCGGCTATTTTTTGACCACCAAAGAAAATCAAACCTCGGTCGGAACGGAGGGAATCGATGCGAATCCACAGCCAAATAGTTCGATTTCGAACGCCATGGCCATCGATTCCACACAGCAACATGGCGCCATGAGGTCACTTCGCCAGCCAAAGGGCATTGAAACAGGTTGTTTCACCGGAAAGGAAGTCAGGGAAATCCACCCGAAAGGCCCAAAGAAGAGACCCGGGCACCCCAAAGATCAGTTGATGCTGTGATCGGCCGATTGCGTATTGCCTGCCACCGCTGATTGGGAAGCCAGCGCCTGTACGGCGCTGCGTCGGCCTGAATAGCCCTGCTCCACCAGATCTTCGCGATCACGCCGTTTCTTGGCGTCATACATCCGTTGATCGGCAAGGTCGATCAGGTTGTGTGGCAGGGCAATGGCATCCTCGATCCGTTCGGACAGACCGACACTGGCCTTTTGCACCTGCCCGTCTTCAAGCTTTGCCAGACCGGGCAACATCACGCGGTCAAGAACCTCGGCCGCGCGGGCACGGTCAAGTTCGGGCAGCAATATCAAAAATTCCTCCCCACCCCAGCGCACGACAAGATCGGACCGGCGAAACCGGTGGACCAGATTGTTGCCGACTTCGCCAAGAATGCGATCACCGTAATCATGCCCATAGCGGTCATTGATCTGCTTGAAATCATCAAGATCGACAAAGGCGACGGTATAGGGCGCATTTTTACGCTGGGCCGCATCAAAACTGACCCGGATCATTTCCATGCCAAAGGCGCGGGTGTAACAGCCGGTCAACGGATCAATGGCGATTTCATGAACAGCGGCGATGGTCCGGTAAAGCTGCACCAGGGACGAAACCATTGCCAGCGGCAGCAAGAAGGCCAGCAACATTTCAAACGGCACAAAACCTGTTTCCAGGCCGCTTTGCGCGCTGATAGCCAACAACCCCAGAAACGGCACCGCAAGCAAGCCGGCCTCGGCTAATGTCAGCGGCATGATGGCGATCATCATCACCAGACCAATCAGAAGGAAGCTGTGCGCAGAGTGCATTTGATCGGTTGCGCTTAGATCGTTGGCCGCAAAAACACATAAAAGACTGGCGGCAAAGATCAGCATCAGCATGGGCAGATAGGGAAAATGGCGCCGCCAGCGTGCGCTGACCGCGCGATTTGCAAGCACGGCAATGGCAACGCCAGCCACCAGAAGACGCAGAACAAAGGTCTGCGACGACCACATTTCAACGGCAAGGGTGCCATCCCAGAATGGAACAGCCAGCATCAGAACCAGAACGAAAACAGCGGCAAAGCGGGCGGAAATCTGAATAGATTCCTTGCGCCGCAGATGCATGAGTTCTGCGTGCCGGGGCGTGTACAGGAAATCCCGATAACAGCACCGAAATGTCCTGCGCGCCAGACTGCCATTTTCAAGAGGGCGTGTATCCACCAAAACCGCTCCACCCAGATAAAACGGGCCGGTTTCGACCCTTTATTAGCAACGGTTTATCGTTCCCCTATTTGGTCGAATACACAACTATACATTAGGGTGGCGCGATACAGCATAAGGGGCAAAATGGACGTTAAAAACCCCTATACTCAACGGCAATGCGTTGAATCCTAAAGAAAAAGTTAACGGCCATATGCCCGGATGCGACGATAAAAAAAATTGGGTCCGATTTTCTACTTCAGGTCGAATATTTTGCTGGCGGGTTTCAAGTGTCGGAAAATAAAACGGCGCGCCGGTTTCCCGATGCGCCGTTCAATTATAGCCCTGCCAGACAGCAACTATGCCGCTGTATAGAACCTATCCAAATTAACCCCAGAGTTCACGATCTGGCAGCCCCATGACACCATTATTGAAGGTCAGGGCGTGATCGCGATCCTTGGCCATCCAGATCGGGCCATCGAGATCGACAATGCGTGACATCGCACCGGTGATCATCGCGGGCGCCATGGCAAGCGATGTACCGACCATGCAGCCGGTCATCAGTTGCATGCCAGCCTTTGATGCGGCCTCTGCCAGTTCAAGCGCGCCGGTGAGACCACCGGTCTTGTCGAGCTTGATATTGATCATGTCATAGAGATTGGCCAGACGCGGAATGTCGGCCAATGTATGAACAGACTCGTCAGCACACAGAAGAACCGGGCAATCGATATCGATCAGACCGTCATCCTGCCCGGCAGGCAGGGGCTGTTCGATCATTTCGACACCCAGGCCATCAAGTTCGGCCCCGATATCTTCAAGCAGATCAAGCGACCAGGCTTCGTTGGCATCAACAATGATGCGCGCCTTGGGCGAGCCTTCGCGCACGGCCCGGACCGACTCAACGACGTTTTCGCCATTGAGCTTGACCTTGAGCAGCGGCGCATGGGCGATCTTGCGGGCCGCTTCGCGCATGTTATCGGGGGTATCAATCGACAGCGTTTCAGCCGTGATCAATCCTTCCGGAGCCTTGTGCCCGATCAGTTCCCACACACGACGACCGGCCCGCTTGGCTTCCAGATCCCAATAGGCGCAGTCAACTGCGTTGCGCGCAGCGCCAGCCTTCATGGCATCCTGAAGTTCCTTGCGGGTCATGCCACGGTTCAGTGCGTCTGCCTGTGCTTCGATATCAACAATAACGCCTTCGACCGTTTCATTGTACCGGGCATAGGGAACGCATTCCCCATACCCGGTATGTGTGCCGTCACTTAAGCTGACCTTGACCACATGTGCCTCTGTCCGTGCCCCGCGCGAGATTTTGAAAACCTGCGCAAGCGGGAAGACTTCGGAAATCACACTGAGTTTTGGCAACTTAGATCTCCTGAAGTTTGTCGACCAGCGGTGCAACACCGGTACGGACCGGATCAACAGCCGGAAGACCGAATTCAGCTTCGATGTCGGCCAGAAGTTTCTTGGCCGCCGCGTCATCAAGCGCCTTGGTGTTGACCGCAAAACCGACAACCTTGCAATTCGGGTTGGTCAGCTTGGCGTGCTGAAGGTTCACTTCCATGCAGGTTTTGAGATCCGGCAGCTTATAGCCCGGCAGGCCACGCATGTGAGTACGGGTCGGCTCGTGGCAAACCACGAGTGCGTCCGGCTGGGAGCCGTGGATCAGGCCCATGGAAACACCGGCAAACGATGCGTGGAACAGGCTGCCCTGCCCTTCCATAACGTCCCAGTGATCGGCGTCATTGGCCGGTGCAATGGATTCAACAGCGCCCGAGATAAAGTCGGAAATCACGGCATCAACCGAGATGCCTTCGCCCGCAATGAAGATACCGGTCTGGCCGGTTGCACGGAAATCGGACTTGATGCCGCGCTTTTTGAATTCGGCGTCAATCGCAAGGGCGGTGTACATTTTACCAACCGAGCAATCGGTGCCAACAGCCAGAACACGCTTGCCCGAACGTTCTTCACCATTGCCGACCGGCACTTTGCCGTCGAAGTGGCGAACGTCAAACAGGCTGACACCTTTGGCCTTGGCCGCATCAACCAGTTCCGGAATGGTGGAAAGACGGGTGTGCAGACCGTTGGCGATATCCATGCCGGCATCAATAGCGGCCAGCAGGGTTTCCATCCATGCCGGGCCGATGATCCCGCCACGGTTGGCAACGCCAAGCACAAGGGTTTTAACGCCGGCAGCCTTTGCTTCGGCAATGGACATTTCCGGCAGACCGAGATCAGCCTGACAGCCCGGCAGGCTCAGCTGACCGACGCACC